>Ga0209489_101801_pt1 | contig 44035 bp, 20 predicted proteins | sample SiratrowhiteBW_FD_187527 | JGI IMG/M metagenome (GOLD analysis project Ga0209489, IMG submission 187527) | Root nodule microbial communities of legume samples collected from California, USA - Siratro white BW (SPAdes) (version 2) | ecosystem: Host-associated > Plants > Roots > Nodule | place... | reverse complement strand
CTTTATATGAAAATGAAATGATGAAGAAATAAAAAAAAAATCACAGAAAGATAAGAACACATGATTTACAAATTTCAAACTTCAAGATCCAAATGAAAATCTAAACCTTACAAATCATATCTGCGTTCTTCAAAAATGATAGTCTCCTTTTCAAAAGTTCCTTGCTTCTCAGTTTTAAACTGAATGTGGATAGTAAGACAGGAGAATCAATCTTCTCCACTTTTTCTCTCTTTTCTCTATTTTTAACGTGTTCTCCCTTTATCAGTGATCATCTCTTTCTTTTTTTCCTCCTCCTCTCTCCTCTCTTTTTTTCTGTTTTTTCCTTATCAGTCCACTTGAGGAGTTCTGTTGGAGAAGGAATAGAGATGGTGGAGATTTTTATGGGATTCTGGGCAGTTAGAGAGTTGAAAGAGTCTCTCTTTTTCTTTTATCGTTATTTTTTAAAATTTTGTATTATTTGTTTGTTTTATTATTTTATTTTTATTATTTAAAAAAAACATTAACGAATGAAAAAAAATCTAAACTACTCCACTTTTTTTACTTTTATAAAATTTATTTAAGCAGAACCCTTTATTTATTTATTTTTTTTTTTAAACTTGCAAATCAAGTTTAGAAATAGTTATTTTTATTGTTATATTTGTTTTTATTATTATTTTATTTATTTATTTATTTTTAATTTTCAGATTCTGTTACTTTAATTTAGATATTTTTGTTATTTTCTTGTTATTTTCTTTTTTTTATTATTAATTATTTATTTTATTATTTTTTAAAAAAAATCCACCTTTTCTTTTTTTTAATGGAAAAATTCAATTTTTTGTAATTTTTTCTTTTATTTTTATTTTATTTTATTATTTTCTTTTTTCAAGAAAACTTAAACTAATAAATATACTTTTATGTTATTATTCATTTTTCTTTATTCATTTTTGTCATTATGCTTTAATTTAAAAGATTACCCAGACAAAATCGGGTGCTGACATATATTAACATCCCAAAATCTATATTTAGTGTGTAAAGAGATATCTTAGAGAAATTTTGTACCATATAAACATACATTTGATAACTATATAAAGTCAATAACATTATGATTTATAATAAAATAATTTTAATTAAATATTGAGGATTGTAATTAGTATCACATAAATTCATTTTTGAATAAGAATTTAGTTAATAAAAATTCCATTCTCATGTTTTTCTTTTTGAAACATGGATTGGTTTTATTCAAATCATACTTGGATGTATGATAGATGTTATACTAGTAGAGGTGGTTTAAAAGAAAATTTTGTGAATGGGGTTCAAGAGTTTGCCATTAAAGCTTGTCAACAAGAGTCTTATTTGAATGAAAAGCAAGCTCAAATGTCCATCCAAAAATGTCAATGTAAAAACATTTTTCCAATTGAAATTTCAAGGTTCATATTAAAGTCATCCCCAACCGCAGTTGTTGCATCAACGCCTTCCCCACCAGTTACAACACCCTCAACATCATCAATACGATCACCATTGCCAAGGGTTACACCATTACCAATACTCTCACCACTACCAGTGCCTTCTAGAATTGGTGATTCTCCTATTGAGGAAGGTCCACAAATATGTACTGATGGAGGTGATGCACAATCAAACATTGAGGACAACGATCTCCCACTCGATCTGCTCTTCCTATGATTTCAGCTTATGGTCTTAGGTAAGTAATAAGTATAAATAATATCTTTAACATTATTTCTTTTATCAATTTATTGTCTAATAATTTCAACCTTGTTTTTATTTTTTACATTTCATCCACGTAGGGTTGTATCACAACCAATCACAATGAGCATTGAACAACAGTATCGTGAACCTTGGCTTACATGGGGTTCAATGATTGGTGCAGATAGGGAAATCTTCTACCAAAGTTTTAAATTTTTTTTTCTCATTTAATATCAACAAAAAATGTTGTATTAAGGTTGTTTAATTGAATTAAAATGTCCATATGTTTTGATATAAGTGTGATTGTTATGAAATGTTAAATTAAAGATTTATGTTATTGGTTTTTGGTATTATGCATTTGTCATAATTTCTTCTTGATTATCAAGTATTTTTTTAGTTATTATTTCTTTTAATGTCAAGTGTTCACAAGTTTCTCATTTTTAAGTACCAATTTTGTGTTTACATAGACAAAAGTCAGCTGGAAACCTGAACATGACGAAATGATTAAAAAGAACATCCACTCCAGAGCCACACATAGGGTATCAGAAATGTTTATGGAAGCCAAAAAAATTGGAAAAAAGCCTAATTGAATGTTTGATGATGTGTGGATTTCTTTGCTATCGAAGTGGAATTCACCTGACTTCTCCTTCCAAGTGTATTCAAGCCCAAAATAATTGAGCATCTGACACGGGTGGTTCTTTACACAGTGGTGGCTCATTAAGTACACATGAACATGCCATTCGCATGTACGTATACAAAACATATATGTTGGATTGAATTTAGATTGTAATTGATTTTGAATTACACTTTATGATTACATATTATTCTATTATACAATATTTGAATGTTATAAACAATATATGATATTTGATAATATATTGCATTGGATTATATCAAAATACACCTAGTTGGATATTGCCTTGCATAATATTATTTATAGGAAAAAGAGTTGGGTCGTTATGCACACATTGATGAGGTATTTAAGCAAACTCATATTCAGAAAAATAATGGTGAAATCATTGATGAAAGATCAAGAAGGACAGTCGTGAGTTACATTTGTTGTTATTTTTCATTATTTTAGTCATGTAATGTACATATGACATTAATATCATGTATGGATAACAGGAAGAATTTGAGAGTAGATTTACTAAAGCCAAATCACAAGTTGGATCTTCTACATTATAATCTGAATCATCCCCAGTAGATCCTACAGAGGAAGAATTTGAGAGTAGATTTACTAAAGCCAGATCACAAGTTGGATTTTCTACATTATAATCTAAATCATCCCCAGTAGATCCTACAGAGGAGGACAAATTAAGAACTGAAAGTTAGCTTCTTGTTGTAGGTGGCAAAAAGAAAGGTCGAATTTACAAGGTTGGAGAGCTTGCTCGTAAGTTTAAATCTAGCCACACTCTCGTGTATCATGAACCTTCGACTTTCTCTCATCATTCAGAACATACTCGGTAGCTAAAACAACTTAGGGAAGACAATGACAGACTTAGTCAACAACCGAAAATTGGTTAATGTCGCCCTTCCTATGCTTCCACCTCATGCACGAGGAGCATTTAAACAAAAAGTTCAACAATAGCAGCCGCAACAACAATCGTCCAGCCAACAACAAAATGAAAATGAGAAACCATCCAACTAACATAAAAATGAGCATGGACAATTTGGACATGAAGACGATTATGCAGACTATTAGGACCTTTAGGCTTTAAATATTTGATTATGTTTCAAGTTTGTTTGCATTGTGGATTATATATAAAGTTCACTTTACTTTGGAATTATGTTATCTTTGACTTACTTTGTATGATGAGACTTCAACTATATATGTTATGCTTGAATTTGAAATTAAATATGGATTCTTTTTGCTAGGTGTATTGAATGATACTTGATTGCTTTCAATATAATTGGTAATAGATATTTAAATTCGGATATGTTGGATTACTTTATATGTTGGATGTGTTGGATATCTTAACTGTTTCATACAGGTGTAAAATATTTAAAAGCAATTCAATTAGAATGAACACTTTGATGCATGAAGGATTAACTACAGATCTATCTACATATTACAATTGGCGGGTAATATGCGCATTGACCTTACCCACATAATGAAGTTGGTGGGTATCACCTACGTACTAGACTTGGTGGGTAATGCTCGTGGGTATTACCTATGGATTAAAGTTTATAGGTCTACGGACTCAACCTCTGTAGGTATTACTGATGCCCAAATTACCTACGAATTTTTCTTCGTGGGTATCCGTGGGTAATGTTGATTTACCCACGAGTTTAGCCGTGGGCAAAATCACTTTTTCTTGTAGTGTACTCGTACATGTTTCAATAAATTAAATGAATTTTTTCAAAATCAAGCTTGAAAAATAAGTTTAGGCTGAGTTCAAGAAGGGGGTGAATTGAACTTTCAATTTTTTTTGCAAAAGAAGGAAAGTATTTAAAGTATAGAATGAAAGTTCTCAATTGAAACAATCAAAAGTGTTATTCTGAAGTACACAACAAAAGTCAATCTATTCCATATCACAAACAATCAACAAAATGCACACACAGAACATTATACAACAATAACGCAATCAATTCAGAAGCGGATGCAACTCGAACCAGAAAACAATTCAGATAATCTAGAAACCAATTAAGTAAAACTGAAAACAATATACTGAAATCAGAGTGAAACACAAATCAGAAAAGATTCAGTGAATTTACAAATAGGACCAGTATAGACAATAACACACAGATTAGTAGTAAATTGAATAAAGAACACAATTCAGAACAGTCTAGCAACAATCAAATAAATAATAGAAACAATTTACTGAAATCACTCACACAAAAAGGCAATCAAGATTCAAGAAAACAAGTTTTCCTAAAATGCAACAATAATACAATAATCATAGTTAACTGGAAATACTCAAATAGAATTAAGAATAGATACAGTCAACTGAACAAATATAACAAATCAGTTCAAGAGAGCACATTATAACACCAGCAGAATGAGCAATCAACTGAGCGTGATGAACAATGAAAAAAGGGCGAGTGATAGCAAAAAATAAAGCGTTCAAGAAGAGAGAAAGAGAGATCAAGAACACCAAGATTTATATAAGTTAACCCTTCCTCAAGGGCTACGTCCAGTCCTTTGCCAACAAGCAAAGAGTTCCAACAAAAAGATCATAAGATCAGTTCAGTAAAATACAAACACTCTTGCTCCCTGCAAGACAACACTACACCCCGCAGCACACAATACCCTTGCTCCCAGCAAGTCAACACCGCACCCCGCAGCACACAACCTACTACACCCCGCAACACACAACCTACTGCACCCTCCAACAGTTGTGAATATAATGCAGAAAACTACTGCACAAACCCACTTACACACCCTATGTAATACGGGTAACAAAACCACAATTACAAATTGCAAACCCTTTGTAATTTGTAACGAAATCGTTCACAATACAAGAGATAACAATTGAGTATCAAAACAACGATACTTCTACACACCATAGATAACAAATGGATGAAGAACAGTGTAGAAGACTTAGCTTTCGTTCAAGACCAGCTTGCACGAAACTCACTTAAGGTAAAGCTCCAAGATTCATGTTCTTTGATGTTTTGTTAATCGAAAATCAATGTAAAATCTTGTTCTCAGAGTAAGGACTCTTTTTCTCGCTAGAAAACCTCAAATTGATCAATCAAATGTATTTTTCATATGTTTCAAATCACGTGCCACCCTTATTTAGAAAATTGGTTTATAACTGACGAAAATTCAATTGATTATTTTAATCATTCAATCAGTTGATTTTTTGTATCACAGAAAGATCCAGCAATTTCAATTTTTAAAAACAGTTAACTGATTTTATTCTCAAAATGGTTTTTCAAAATCATTTAACCTCTTTTAGTCTCTTTTAATCATTATGAATCTTTTGAGCTCTTCTCAAGTGAAGGAATCATGCAACATGGTTTTGAACCAAAACCACACTCATACACACCCAATCTAAGTCCTAGACCAAAACTCCCATCAAGCTCCATGATGGCTTCAAGCAATCTACTTTGCAAGCTTTGATCCATGTAGACTTCATCATATTATTGGCTTCATCAAATCACTTAGCAACCCCAATGCTAACAATCTCTCCCAATTTGATGAAGACAATCAAGTGTGTATTGAGTTGTACCATCTAAAGGTACACAACAACATCACTCTAAAATAGTTGATTAAAATTTGTAAGCACAACAGGTTCAGAGAAAAAAAAAATTGATTGAACTGATAAAGAGTTAATTGTTTTTCTCCAGATTTCCAATGTAGTTTAAACTAGTAGCTTGTAATCACTCCCCCATGGTTTGATACTCCTTCAAAGTATATAAAGAAAATATTAGAAAATGAGTACACAAAGCAAATCAAGACATATTTCATTAATATTACTAGTTTCACATTACAAGCCATCATGATTAAACAACTGATTAATCATCATCTATTCAAATCTTGAAAAGGTTTCTTCCCCTTGTGTTGGAGGAATATCAGCCATGTAAGCAAACTGTTTAGAATACATTCCATCTCCAGTAGGAGCATCAGCATTAGCAGCACTTTTACCAACTCCATCCTCCTCTTGATAAGCATTATCTCCATTTGCCTTGCAAACCCAGTGCCAATTGTTCACCTTCTTCAGTCCTATCTTGTTCCGGGTTGCAACAGAGATTTCATTTAGAGCTTTCACTTCTTCTACCACTACTTCTTCAACATCAATTTCATAGTACTTAATGAAATTGGAAATTAGAATAACATAGGAGATACGATACTCTGGTTTCTTATTAATGTTGAAAATGTGCTCCCTGATGACATTAACCCAGTTCACCTTGGTTATGCTCATCAAGCATTACATCAAGATCAAGTCTTCCTCTGTTAGCACAACATGATTGAATCCTCTAGGAGTACGTAGCCAAATCACAATGTAAGCCAAAATTCTTGGAGTAATAGCTAGACCTTCAACAGAAAAAGTCCTCGTAGTTGTATCTTGGTTTCTAAGACATGATTTGTGGAACTGAACTTATTGAACTCACCTAGGTCATTGGTGTTTCCTCTACCTACAGTAACACCAACATTCTTTAAAACTGCTACTGCCAGCCATATCTACTCCTTTCACTTGGGAGTAGATTGTATCATCATCATACCACATATTAATCAAAAAACCTTCACCAGGTCTAGATAAGTGTTTCCAGACAATTTCAAAAACTTCTCAAGCTTCTGATGTTTTAGCGAATCTCTAACTTCATCAAGCTTTTCTTCCTTAAGCCACTCCATCCTCAAGAACTTTGGACTGATGATAACTTTCCTATCGATAGTATTTTTCAATGCTTTCCTGGTTTCCCAAGAACTATCTCTCAAGATAATCAGATTTAACAAGCTGTTTTAATTGGTTGTGCATATTAGGTGCTTTTTTAAATTGTTTTGTGCTTCTATTACATTGTAATCAAGGTTTGATAAAAGTACTCACTCATACTTTTTAGCTTTCCAAAAAAGAGTTAATAGTTCAATTCATCCTCCTCTTGAACTTTGGCCATCATATTTTTCAGCACCCTGAAGTAACACAACACCTATGCCTACTCCTGATGGATCACACTCTAGCTCAAATGGTTTAAAAAAAATCAAGAAGAGCTAAAACGGGTGCATTAGTGAGCAAGAATTTTATTCTTTGGAAGGCATTTTCTTGTTTTTTGCCCCAATGGAATGTAACGTCCTTCTTCACCAACTCATTGAGAGGTGAGGCTAGACTAGAGAAGTTAGGCACAAATCTTTGGTAAAAACTGGCTAAACCATGAAAACTCCTTACTTCACCTAGATTCTTTGGGGCGGGTAACTCTTGAATGGCTTTTGCTTTTTAGGGATCAACATGGACCCCATTTTTATTAACAATGAAACCTAAAAGGACGACACTATCCACACAAAAGGTGCATTTATCTACATTTGCAAAAAGCTTATTTTTCCCAAGAACTAATAAAACTTCCCTAAGATAATGCATTTGAGACTCTACACTAGTACTATATATGAGAATGTCTCAAAGTAAAGTACAACAAATTTTCTTATAAAATCCCTAAGGACATGATTAATAAGCCTGATGAAAGTGCTAGGTGCATTAATGAGCCCAAAAGGCATCACCAACCATTGGTATAGTCTAAATTTGGTCTTGAAAGCGGTTTTCCACTTATCACCCTCTTTGTTTATAATTTGGTGATATCCGCTTTTCAGATCAATTTTGGAAAACACTATGAACCCATGCTGATGGAGAAGCTGCTTTAGCTTCTTGCGCAAGCTTCAAAGGAAGTTGAGCATATTGAAACCTTGATACACCGATTAGAAGAAGTGGATGAAACTCCTCATGATGCAGAAGCCATGGAAGTACAAGGAATGAAGCGTGCAAGAAAGTTTATGGTGAAGTAGATGGTGAAAGCCTTGAAGGAGGTTAGGCCAACCTTTAAGAGAAAGAGCTCCTATCTTCTAAGAGAAGAAACTCAATGTGAAACTTGAGGTAATGTGCTGAAAATTTGGCAGCATATCATTACTCAATATCAAGTCTACAATGGAGGTTTCTGAACCTCTCATTTATAGAAGAAGAAAAGGCTAATAGCTTCCCTAGCAAGCTAAGGTAGCGTATACGAGAAGCTAGGGTTAGAAACCCTAACTTGCCTTGCAAGCTACCTGAGTTGCGTACGGGAGAAGCTAGGGTTTGGAACCCTAACTTGCACCACACATTAGGGTTAGGGTAACCTAGCGTGTGGAGCAAGCTACTCTTTCCTATACTAGGCGCTTGGATAGGCGCCACATGTAAAATTCCTATGAGTCTAAAACCTAACCTAGGTGTCTTCTATAAATCCTAATGCATTACAAGCATCCAAATTTTCCTATTCAACTTTTTACAATTTTTACAAGAATCCTCAAAGCTCAAAATAGTCAAAATTTTAATTTGCGCAGGTGCCTCTGACTCTTTCCTTGCTTCAAGGTGTCTACGCATGGCTCTAGTGATTGGATCTTGCCTGAGCCCTCCTCTATCACATGCAACTCATCAAGAATATCATCAAGTCTAGGGATCGGGTGCCAATATGATATTGATGTTATTGACTGCACGTCAATCACAACTCCTTCTCTATTTACCATCCTTTTTTTGTACCAACAAAACTGGCACAACGCATGGGCTAAGGCTCTTTTGAACCCAACCCCTGCCTAACAGTTCCTAAACCTGAGATTCTATATCCTTAGTCTCCTCTAGATTCATCCCATATGTCGATCTGTTGGGTAAACTAGCGCCTGGAACGAAGTCGATTTGATGCTTTATTCCCAAAATAAGGTGGCAATCCCGTAGGACCATCATTGGGAAATAATCATCAAACTCTTTTAAAAGTTTTTCAACCTGGGGAGACAGAACCTTGGGTTCAGATTCATTAGACGATGTACACGTGAGTGTTCCTTTGCATAATAGGAGGTATGGAGGTTGCTCAGTAAGTAGATAATGTTTTAACAAATTTTTAGTCAAGAAAGTCTCCTTCTGATTGACTTCGTGGGAAGGAACACCTAGCTCCCACACCTCAGACTCGTCTTTAAGACTTAGATTTTGGGATGTTTGATTTTTTTTTTCACTATCTCTCTTTTTTTTTCATTTGGATCTGATCCTCCAACACCTGAGTAGGAGCCAAAGGATGAAGTACAAACTTTTTAGGTTTATGGGTGAAGGTAATTTTGTTGGTGAGACCATCATGGATGGTTTCTTGTCAAATTGTCATGGTCTCCCTAATAAAACATGACAAGTCTCTATAAGAACTACATCACATAAAACTTCATGAATATAATTTCCTATGGAGAGCTTGACCTTCACTTGATTTTTAACATTAATGTCACCCCATCATTAATCCAATGCAATTTATAGGGTTTAGGGTGGGGCACTATCTCAAGATTTAATTTATCAACAACACTAGCACTACAGCAATTATAGCACAACACGTTGTCAATGATGAGAGAACATGTGTTTTCAAAAATTTTACACCGTGTATGAAAAATGTTCTCTCTCTAGGACTCGGGTTGTAGGCTAGGTTGATTGTTGAGGGTTCTTCTAATCATCAATAATTCCTCCTCATGAGCAAAAGCATCCTCACTTCCCCCACACTGAGATTCCTCACTAGTGCTCTCTTCATGTTTCTCTTCCTCAATGCTATACAAGTATTGGCCTCTCAATAAGATAGTCCTCATAGTAGGACACTGCGATTTTACATGACCCTGACCCAAGCATTTGAAGCATTTTATATCACTAGTTCGATTAGAGAACGTATGCTCTTCTTTTCTTTTTCCAATCTCTTGAACTATGGCTTTGGAAGGGTTCTCTTTTGTTTTCTCTCTCACGAATTTTCCTTCCCTCTTAACATCTTACATGTGTTAGGAGTTAGAGTAAGAACTTTTACTTGGTCCTCTTCTCAAAATTTTTGCTATTCAACTTTTATACAAATATGAACCAAGTCATGAAAATCCCTAAAAGGGAGAAGTTCCACTCTATCTCTTATCTCAAGACTCAATCCACTCATGAATCTTGCCATAGTTACACTCTCATCTTCTCTGATCCCATCCCTCATCATATAAAGCTCTGTTTTTTGCCTATATTCTTCTATGTTCATATTTATTTGGTTACATCTATGAATTTTTTCCATGAGTTCACGATGATAGTAAGAGGGTATGTGTCTTCTCCTAAGAGCACTTTTTTTATCATTCCCATATTCTATGGTTGGCTCATGGTGTAGACTTTTATCTCTTACTAGGATTGTCCACCAATGCAATGCATGTCCTTTGAAGCTAAGGGTGGCTAAAGGGACTTTTCTCTCTTCACTCACATGGTAGCACTCAAACAACTATTTGACCTTCATCTCCCTATCTAGAAAGGTATCAATATCATTACTCTCATGAAAATGAGGTAGGTTTACCCTAACTTCCTTGGATTTTCTCTCTTTCCTATGGTGATTATAAGGATCAGGCTGATAGTGTTCTGCCATTCTCAAACTATCTCTCTCTGGTTTTTCTTCCTCACTATTAGAATGATATTTTTTTGGAGAACTAGTTTTCGATTTGGACTTGTGATCCTTCGTCCTTAAGGTCTTCATTTCCTCCTCCATTATGGCAAATTATAATTCAATGTTTAGTTTAAAAGAACGAAGTTCATTCAAAAATTTTCACAAGTCTGAAGTATTTTCACTAGACTCATTGCCACTATGGGGATGAGACTGTCCAGACATCTTAATTTTTGTGAAGTAGTGTTCTCAAGGCAAGACAAACGAGTTTAACACACCAGGGAGTCTCCCAAGAAAGTGAGGTGCTTCACTAGGACAACTTAAGTACCAAGGTTTTCCTTGCCAAAGCCTAACCCGATGCACCTCCCAAGTCTTTCTTACAGTGAATTCACTAAGTCACAAATGAAGGTGACTCAATTAAGCAAAACTAACTAGTCGAGTTGATCAAATCAAAATTGAAAATAAATGTAGAGAAAAAGTAAAGATAAGGCTTGAAAATGTAAATCTAGAAGGTTCCTAGTGGTGAAGTTCTTTGGCACCAAGGACCTTAGAAACACTTCACCATCTATGTTGTTTAGACTAATCCACTAAAGAAAGTGTTTTGCAATTACCACTCAAATGAATAAAATGAAAGTTTGCTGAAAATTTAAAGTTCCTATACTATGCACTCCAAGTGTTTGTAGAAATGCCTCTCCAAGTGTGTCACTCCACTCCTTACTTTGTCACTCAAGTTTTCAGCATCAAAGTCTCATTTTCCCTTTGTGAATGCTTCACCAAATTGTTCTCAAAGATCTTCTTGAAAAGTTGAAGCCAACTCAACTCCAAAAGTTCCTCATCAATGTATCAATCCACCAAGAGGTTAAGAAATGAAAGCAATAAAGCACAATTTTGGAAAACACAACTTAAAGATATTATGAAGTGACAAACTCAAAGATTGTTGAATGAAAATGATAATCAAAGCATTAAAGCACAGAAACAGAGTCAAGCAAACAAAAATATTTTCTAATGAATGGCTCTAGTGTTGATGAAAAAAAAAAAAAAACAAAGCTAGATTTTTAGTTCTAGCAACAGCAAGCGTGTGATTTATGGTGCCCAATATACTTCGCCTTTTCTCATGAAACTTTTATCACTAATTTCCAACACAGTAAGGAACGTCTACACAAAATGTTAGGAGAAATGGATTAGTAATTCGCTCTGGATAAATTAAGCACAGCAAGCAATTTAGACTCTATTGTGGCAGTTCTCAAGTTATGCACTAATTCTTTGGAAGCAGTGATTACAAAATTTATCATGATCACAATACATGGAATTAAATCACCAAATTTTAACCACTAACAACTAACATACTACTCTATGGTCATACCAAATTTGAGGTCAAAAGAATAACTGGATCAATTTCAGTAAATCAAATATAGAGGCACAATTACACTTTTGTCAGGATTCTGAACACTATTAGCATTCGGCTTTTACAAATTTATCATTCTTTTTGTATTGGAATTTGAATGCTCCTTTTTATCAAAACATTTTTAACATCTTGATAAAGCCTCTCACAAAATTCACTTCAAAATACGTAACAATCCAGTGCCAATAAATCTTCCAAAATCAGTACAACAATAATGCAAATAGCTTCAAAACAGAATAAGAAACCTATGGATTCCGATAAATTTGATTGAAATTACAAGACATGTGGAATTAGTAGACTCTATGAAACTCAACAATGATCTAATAGTGAAGTAAAGAACTCAATAATGAAAAGGAAAAGCAATCAAAGGCACACTTCTTTGACACATTTCATCAAATACATTATGCTCAACATTTCTTTCGCAAGCATTGGAATAAACACCTACTCTATAAGCATGAACCCAAGGAATTTATGACAATTCAGAATTACACACAACTTTGACATATACTATGGATCATAAAATTCAAAGCTAACTCAATATTAAGCCAAATTGATCCAACATAAATTCAAGACACAAGAATATCAAAGTTACTCGGTACAAATCAAGAACACCTAAACTTGTTGAATCTTGGATGGTTCAAGAAGAATAACATGAATTGAACCGTTTAAACTCTATGAAACAACTTTTAATCGGTAGAAAACTTCAAGAACATGTAAAAAACAATGTGAACATCATGGAACAACTACAAGAAAGTTGAAAAAGCATCAAGAACTTATATAAGCTCATGATACCACATGATAGAAGCCTCCTTGGTGCATGTAGCTTCTTGCATATTCTACAAGTGGTATAGCTTGGAGGAGAAGCTTGCACTGAATCAAATGGAGTCTTCTATAGCAGTAGCAATGAAAAACCAAGTGGAGCCATGAAAGAATCAAAGAGCACCATGGAATATGGAAGGTGGTGAAGAAGCTACGGTAGCTTCTAATAGTAGTTGATGGAGTGAATGATGTAGAAAATGTTGAAGGAGGTTGGGCCAACCTTCACGGGTTCTTCAAGATATTCTTGGAGAAGAAGCTCAAAGAGGAAACTTGATACAAAGTGATGAATGCAATTTGGAAGCAATTCATTAGGTAAATCAAGCTTGCAATACAATAGCCCTACGCATCTATTTATAGATTCTAAGAAGCTTCTCATGCACGCTTGATGGGTATGTATGGGTAAAGCTAAGTGAACCCTAGCTTGCATCACACACTAGATTAGGGTTAACCTAGCATGTGAAGCAAGCCTTCCCAACCCTAGGCTATGCTCTTCATCATCCAATGAGAAGGTGCCATGTGTCACTACTAAAGGTGGGGCTCTAAACCCTAACCTAGGTGCCTTTCTAACCCTAAGGCACCTTTAGGGTTTATTTTTACAAAGAACAAAAATTCCTACACTTTTTTTACTAATTTCCAAATGATCCTCGAAACTTAGAGTAGTCAGCATTTTGATCTGTGTAGGTGCTTCGGACTCCTCATGGGCTTCAAGGTATCTAGCCATGGACCTTGTGATTGGGCCTTCTTCCATTAGGTTAACTGACATGAGAAGTGGCAGCAGTTGATCTAGCAGACTCCAATTGCTGCATTATAGCTTACTAATTCTGAGTCATAGCCATGTTCTGTTGTTGAATTACAGTAGCCATCATCTCAATAACTTTAGCAATCTGGCCATCTCCGAGGAAGGTAAAGGAGGAGTAAGGGGTCTTAGGGCCATTCTAAAAGAAATAAGAGAAAGATTTAATATCATTCTTTATAATTAAGATAACCATAAAAGATTTCTAATAAATTAACAAAGTTTAACATAGCAAACCGATAACTCACAAGTCACCTAAGGTTCGACCTTCTCTGTTACCAAACATGTAACACCCTATAAAATCCATCATACAGGAATCACATAAAGCTTTAATATAAAACATTACATAACCAAGTGATAATTTAGTAGAGTCATTAAAAATATATTCCCTTTTCCTAGGGATTTCAAACCTTACATATTTCTCAAAATATAACATTATAAATATAAGAAAGACTACTCTTCTAAAGTTTCCTCTGCCACTTAAGGTATATCATCTCCTGTAACAACATCATTTGCTTTTGTGTAACACACGATCATCATAGGTAAGAAAAGAGAGAGAACACACACAAACACATAAGAAGGGTAAGCTAACTATTTGAGACATACTTAAAATAAAATATTCCATCAATAACAACTTAAATCGAAGTCACATTTCAATATTTCATAAACATTGACTCTACTTCCAAAAGACTTGAGTGTTGAATTGGACTTAGAGGTCAGATGACCCCTTCTAACTGTGAATCCACACAATTTCCAATCGATCATAACATCATCTGACAAGATAAATTCATTTATTTATCCTGACTAGTTCTTTCAAATTGTAGTTTCAATTAAATGAACCTCCTTCAACTCTTACCACCTGATACCTATCATCTATATGATTCTAAAGTACTAGTAGAGTTAGGAGACTCCCTTCTAGACAAATCCTCAAACAAAGCACATCTTTTATCATTCCTACTCGATATTTTCTTTCCTGAAAATACTAAGTCTACAATAATATTTCACAACAGTTATAGACACATCAAGATCACATGCTACTACTCATACATGTTTCAAGAAATTAAAAGAATTTTCAAAATCAAGCTACCCAAACTAATAATATGATAGAATTTCTCTATTACCAAATTGAAGCTAAATTAAAGCAAAATATCAAATTAATTCAACTCATTTCATGTTAAAAATCAATTCAAACCTACCAATTGGAATAAGACAATTTCTCAAACACAAACACATTCACTTCTCAAAACCTACATACTCAAATTGAACATAAAACACCGCATCTCAATAATTCGTAACTATATCAGAAATTATAGATAGATATGTAATACAAGTGCATTTAGGTCTCCTATTTTGGGTTCTATAGAGTGACTTAAGAGTCAGCTTCCCTTACCTGTCTAAGAGAAGAGTCACTTATAAAAGATTCCAAGCTATAGTTTGTAAGGATAACTCAACCTACAACATATAGTTCTGATTAATGATTTGAACCTACCCTTAGTATCTAGAACGAATAAAAATAATTTTTGATGCCTCTAAGACCACGTGCACATAATGCAAATTGTTTTTAGAAACCCTAAACTTCTTAAGAAGATGGAAAAAATTTGAACTTGCCTGAACAAAAGATTGTGATTAGTTAAGCTTGTTCTACTCTACACCAGGAATTTGGATGGGGCTCTTGAATCTCTAATCCGAATCAAGAAAAAAATAAAATTTTTATAGAGAAAGAGAAGAGAGAATTGAGAATAGATTTGGGGTTTTTTGAGATCAAGCAAAGAAAGTTGAGAAAGGAGTTTTGGGGCTTTTCAAGAAAGAGAGAAAAAGAGAGGAAGCAACTTTTCTTTTCTTTTCCTTTTCTTTTAATCTGAAACCCTTACACAAGTGGCAAAAGAAGGTAAGAGAAGAAGCTCCATGTGGAACCTACTTAGAGTGGCATGTGGGGTCATCTTGGACTCATTTTTCCTAGGTGGAACCTTCTTGAAGGCTTCGTTCGAACGTGACCGTCAATATTTATGGGCTTCAAGGTCCAAGATCCTATTCTACTTGGCCCAAAATAAATTCTACACTACTCCATACAATTTTTGCAACTAAAGGTCTTGTAATCTTGAAGTTCTAAAATCTCTAGAGTGATCTTCTCTGATTTTGAACGTGGGCCCAAACAAGCCCAATTAGGCCCAAACTCCTAATAAGCTGTTGATCAAAGCTTTAAATGAGTGACCTCTTTATTCTGCTCTATAGTCTCGGAGATGGGTTTGCATGACTTTTTGTCATAATTCATTTTTTTTATAATTTTATATATCTTTTTTTCAGACATCAATACTAGCAATATAATTTTAGTAACACTGTGATATACAGTTAATAGGCGTAATGATTCTATTGTTACTTGATTTTAGAGTGATTTTTAATATCTATTTCTAATTTTTCTTATAAATATGACAATTGTTAGAAATGTGAAAACTCAATTTAAGTATGATGAATGCCATTTTGGAGTACAAATTATCGCATATTTGGGTAACTTTTGACCCAAAATGTGTTAGGAATTGACATAATATACCACTTTGAGGTTTTATTGGACTTAAGATAAAAAATATAGGAGTTATTGGATGCATGAAGAAAATTTATTCCAAATTTCTATGAAAAAATTAAGTTTAGAAGCACATAGAACAAAGAAGACAAAGCACTGAGAGATAAAATGCTCGAGCAAGTAGGAAAAGCCCATGCAAGGATTGCTCAGGAAAAGGAGGACAATTATTGAAGAAAGACCTAAGAGAAGGGTCATGTCTAAGTTAGGAGTCACTAACAAACTGCTGACGCATTAACCTAATTGTGGTCAGAGGTATAAATGCAAGATATCTTGTTGGAAAAGGGGGTGGCGGCTGCAACAATAGTTTTTGCAGAGAATATTTGTCCTTGTTCCTTTTGTGCTTCCATGGCTACCATGAGTAGCTAATTTTCTCATTTTCTGGGATTGACTGTAGTTTATCAAAATTGAATGTATTCTAAATTTACATATTGATGATACATTGTTTGTTCATTATTGGTATTTTCATTTTATTCTGAATGTTGGATTCTATTTACTCAATAGACTCTTGAATTGGAATTTTGGGATTAACTGGGAAGTAGTTTCAAGGTTCATACATAAACAAGAGTGCTCACTACTGTGTGATACCAGGAATGGATCCACTGTGATGATTGCCATTAACATTTGTTCTTAATGCTAGTTAAACTGCTAGATAGTTGGGAAAATGGAATCTAGCTAGTTAACTTATGAATTTCAATGCATGAGGAATCAACTTGAATGTCTTTTATTTGTGCAGAAATAATGGGTAATCGCATGTATTGTCGATATGATATCACGAAGAATACAAACGAGTAAGATAAACGAAGTTCAATCCCAAGTTATTTCATTGTATCTTTTATTAACCTAAAAACATCAACCTCTATTTTATTAAGTTGTATTTTTTCATTTGAACTTCTACTATTTATGTTTTACCAACAATATAATTCTTCATACTAGTTATGCTAAGGTAGCATTACTCGCTAGAAACTTAAGCACATATTGTTTCTCGTGGGATTGACACTCTTATTTCATACACTATATTACTTTTGACTAGGTGCATTTTCCTGAAGAGTTTGTGTCGATTTTGGAGAGTTTGTGATGATTAAACAGGCTAATTACTTCATCTTCTATTCATTGTTGACTTCATCGTTAACTTATGCTTTCTAATTTTATCTTCGGTTAGATTTGTTTTTTTTTGGTGTCCAATTCTTAGCTTCTGCTTGTTTAGTCTTTTCGCTTGAATCTTTATCCAAATTGGCTTTGTCATGCGAGTCTGTCATGTCATTATGTCTATAATTTGAAATTGTTATGGTTATTGCTTCATAACTTTAATTGATTTCGTTTTCTTGTCTTGTTTCTAGGTTTTGATTGCGATGAGTAATACTTCGAAGGAGAAGTCGTTACTCACCAAAAGCACTTTTGTTATGACCAAAATGAAGGTTTTACAGTGGTTTATATAATCATAAATTAGAACTTGTTTCACAGCTATGTTATTTGATTTTCCTAATAGTTACCCTTCAACTTCTTAATACTTGCTGCTATCGTTATCCTGTTTCATCCCCTTGTTTGGCTTCTTGGTCTTTGCAAAGTAATGGTATTCATTCTAAAATATATTTGTTGCTCTATGCAAAGGGCATGCCTTCAATTGGAATGACACCTTTCTCATGTGGATGGTACATCGGTGAGAAACATGTTAGTAAACTTTTAATTCAATATTTGACAGATTATATACTCATTAACATAATAAATTGTACACTTGTTTGTCTTGCTTTTTAGATAATATTATATGTTACTGATCTAACTTCATATCCAAAATGTGTAGATATCTTTAGCTGATTTATCTAATAAACCTTTACCGGTTTATGGTAAGAGAGAGAAAAAGTTAAATAAAGGGCAAATAGTTTGTTATATTTGTTATTGTTAGGTAAAGTTTTTTATATTTTTGTTCCAGCTGTTAAGGAAATATATTTCCTTTCATGGAGTGCCTGGTTTCACTAGGGGGAGGTTAGGAAATTTTGACTTTGTGTAAACTGGGTATTCCAGTGTAGAGAAGGAGACCGCCCCTTTCGGGGATAAACTTGTTTACCATGTTTATTCGTAATTCTTGATACTTGGAGAAATAAAGAGGTATTAAAGTGATATGTTTTTGGGAAAGGAAAAGATTGTCTTCCTAGCTGCAATTTGGGAAATATCAGATAGAGTCCTAAAAGTGTAGTAGGATTTAATTACTGCTTCCATCAATCCACGGATTTGATTCTGTTTGAGTTCAAGTAGCAAAGTCATAACTTGAAACCTATGTTACTTGGAATTTTGTGTTACTTAATTTAGTTCCGTGCAGGCCTGTGTTCACATGGATTTGGGCTTTATACATGTAAAGACAAATTGTTGCCATGTTGCAAATTTAAGGAATATGAAAATTCTGTTGGAAAATATGATTTATGCAATATTTTGTTAAATATATGTTATTGTTATTTTCAAATCTCAACTGCTATAGAGAGATTGTTTGCATTCCAATAACTTGGCTATAATTTTGTGCTTTTATTATGTTGTAGGTGACACAGAGAAAAAGGAAGAAGCAAGAGAACTTGAAGTTGATCTTGAAAGAGATTAAAGAACTGTGTTCTCCTACCAGGTATTCCAAATACATTTGGAATTCAATCACATGATCTGTTTTTAATATTTCATTAACTGCTAGATCTAATCTTCAAAACATTTTCTCAGATTTCTCTTAAAGCAGATGAAAGTGATGTATACGAGTTCTTCTCAAGGGCTGGCAAGGTCATACCACATTTCACTTTTCTACGCTATGGTAGCAGGCTTGATCTTGGAGTTTAACGCATGAGAGTGAACTCTAGAACAATTATTGGAAAACTACTGTTTCCTATTGAAATTTTTACTATAATAGATCCTTGTCTCCCTTAAATAATGTAAGAGAATAGGTAAGAGATTGTCAGATGAAAATAAATCTCAGAGACATGTAATGCATTTCTCTGACAGTGTCAGAAGTAAATCTATTCTAGTTAATGATATGATTTTTTTTAATTCCTTGATAGTGTAACGAATTTCACACATGAATAAATCCTATTGCATATCATGTTTATAAAAGGTGTACTGCAATACGCACGTCAAATTACATTCATATAAGATGTTGCACCTTATTAGTTAATCATAGTGTATATAGTTATACTAACTACTATAAATAAATGAATAATTAAATTTTAAAAATATTATAAATGTGAAATAATTATACAATAAAAGTTAATTTGAAAATGTTGTCTAAAGTTTAATGTTTTAATATTTAGAAATACTAAAAATAGAATAAGTATAGAGTAAAAGTAAACTTAAAAATGTTGTTTAAAGTCTACCGCTTTTTAATATTTAGGAACATTGAAAAAAAGTGTTGCCTCATACATAGTAAAACATAGACAATAAATAAATAAACGTGGTCTAAACAATAGATAACATTTTATAAAACATTGCCTAAACAAGAGGCAATATTTCAAAAAGTTTTATCTAAACAATAGACAACATTTCAAGAAGCATTGTCTTAGTAAAAACGTTGCCTAAAAGTTGTCCGAAAAATATTGTCTAATATAGCATTATAGGCAACGATTTTATAAAATCTGTCACCTTAGAGAAAACACATTTGCCTATAGTCTACAACAACAGACACATACTCCATGCCTGGAAAATCGTTGCCAAAGTGTTGCCTCAATTTTAGACAACAGTTTTTTGGCTTTAGACAAAACTTTTAGGCTATTGCCTAAAGTAAAATATGGTATAGTGATATTATATATTTCATGAAAATCAACACCTAAAGTAAGTTCTTGAACTGGAGTTGTGACTTCCAACTTCCAATATCCAAATTATAATTAAAATTTACAATAAAAGTTAGTATTATACTAATACAAAAATGTTTATATATTATAATATGAATGCAAGTTTTATAAGGTCCAATGGATTAAAAGCACAAGCAACCCAATCCACACCACTTTTACCCATTACTACCACCACATTGTACCAACCATATATGTGGAATCTTATACCAAGATGCATGATCGATAAGAAAATTTTCTTCCCTAATATACAACCCCATTTAGACTCTCCACTCCTAAGTTTCATACAGACTCCATAATCTAGAGACTCTTGTCCTTCTTCACCCACAACAAGTAAGGATGTTGAGGGCATAATCACAGTCAAGAACCTTGTAATACAGTAGGAGCAGTATTTTCGTTATTGTTATTGTTGTTATCATTTTTTTCTTCTCTCACTCTACCTGTGAAGTGTTTCTGCAATCCGTATAGTGGCTGAAGTGTTGAGCTTTTTATATTTAATTTCGTAAGATCTAAGAAACCCTTACGCGCGGTAAAGTGAAGCACACAAAAATTACGGATTTGAAATACAATTTAAAAAGATTAAAATGATAAAACTTTACTGTGGTTTAATTAAAAACCGTCGAAACTTACCAGAGGTTTGGAAAACCTCCACCATGGTTGTATTCTATTTGAGGTTTTGTAACCCCAAGTAGAAAACCCCTCTTAAAATTAAGATTTTTGGTAGTGAAAACTTTAAATGCTCTCAATGGCAGATTTACAATAGACACTCAAATATTTAGTAAATTCTTCAATGTATTATATGATGTATTCCTCTTTTTGCTTCTTATTTTCTTCAACTTAAAATTGGTCTTCTATATGTAGCATTGTAGAAACTAGTTGTTGGATGCTTTAAAGGAAAATCTTAACCAATGCTAAAATTAGTCATCGGAAGAACTTCTATTCTTGATTCTACATTAAAACTGACTTTATCTACATATAGAAACAATTTAAATAACACAAGATATCTTTGATTCGAAACAATCAATTATATTTAAATATTTCATAGTAATTTGAATAATGTCCATTATAAAGAAATTTGAATGTTAAGCACAACATGCTATAAAATCTAATTTTGATATTTTTGTAAAAGACACTTTAATTTGGTTTTAAGATTTAGAAACAAATCAAATCAAAATTGTGTCTAGCAAAATCATTTTTAATTATTTCCGTATTTAGCTATAACAATATAACAATCCAATCTTAATTTCAAATAATTTCTACAAATACATATAAGTAAATAAAATAAGCTAAATCAAATTAATTTCATTGTAAGCAAAACTTGATAATAACAATAAACCAAGATAGAGAACGACTTGGTCTCACTAAAATTGAAAAAAGATTTCAAAAAAAATTTAAAATATTTATTGCTTCAATATTTAGAAATAATTTTAAATATTTTTTTGTCTTCTTTTAATTTTAATCAGAGTTAATTTAATAAAATAAAAGTAGATGAAAGTTTATATAGATTTGCAATCTGTTTGTACATATTTATGATGTTTAGAGACCCACGAGTATTACTGTAACAACATATAAGATCATCAAATATAAGCAGTTGCTTGCTTCCTGTGCGATACAAATTTCTTCCTGCACTAAATAAATTTGTAATATACCAACATTGTCCTTCTAATTTCTATTTTTATGTATTAAATCATTTATTTTTTCTTTCACACGCGTAAAAACGTAATACAAATTTTTGTTTTCTCAATTAATTGTTTGTTAATGATTATTTTATTTTTTTTATTTTGTTAAATGATATATTTTGCTTTTAAGATATTTATAATTTGAGATGGAACAACAGTATGATTAGTTTTAAAAATTCAGTTAAACACATTTAATTTTTTATTAACAAATTCAATGTTTGTTGAAAAAAATACAGATATTTGTTAATATTTATAATATTTCTTTTATTATTTGTCAAGAAAGTTTGTTAATATTTATCTAGACAATTTTTTTATTATTTATCAAGAAAGTTTTAAATATAACATAAAAATATATTTTTAATTATTTGTCAAAAAAGTTTGTTAATATTTATCTAAATAATTTTTTATTATTTATCAAGAAAGTTTGTTAATATAACAGAAAAAGAGTGGTTAATAGTTTATTTTTCTTGATTTATTTGCATTTATTCATATAGCGCGTGACTCAATTTAGCGTAGGATAGAAAAGAAAAATTATTTAATTAATAAATTTTAAAATAAAAATAATAAGAATATTATTGATATATTAAGAAATTTTTAAGTGCATGAAGTCATTTAAGCAATTGCATCAAATATAAACATATACTTGAAGTATCCTTATCACTAAAACTTTATTAAATAACTAGATTATCTTAAATGACTTTAAATGGCCTAATAATATAACATAATAAAAGAAAAAAATGTGCGAATAGTTAATATTTCATAATGATTTATTCATTTGAAGTGAGCTAAGAAAATATGGACCTTTGACGTGAAAATAATAACATAATTATTAGAAATCAATTAATTATTGGATCAAATATTATATTTTCGGCAACTAATATTTAATTAGAAACAGAAGTATCGAATATGGTTGATTGAAAAAGAGAAGAAATAAATAGAATAATAAATAGAATAACTCCTATAAAAAATAATAACTTCTATTTAGACTACCTTATAATGATCAAAAACCTTTAACTGCCAAAAACAAATTTCTAATTGTAATAAATAGTTCTATCAATATTTTTCTCTGAAGTGTATCTCAATTTAAAAATGAGAAATTTGATCAAAAATATTTGACCATCCACACATATTAAGGCAATTACTTCTTGTAATCCTCCATCTTCTTGAATATGCACTCTTACTATTGGGTAAAATGACCAAATTGTCTCATCCACTTCTCTCTCACTGTACTCCACCACTTCTACCACCATCACACTACCTCTGTAAAGTTAAAAGGGAGAAAAGAATTTATTCTAGAAAGTTCTTTCCAAAATGAAACGTGCTTCAGAAATCTCTACCCCAAAAACAAACTCATTCCAGAAAAATGCATTTCACAAAATATTGTATATGTTGAAAAAATATTATTCCAGAAATCATGTTACAATTGTTTCAAAATATATTTTATACATTTTGAAAATTGTTTCAAAAATTGTTTTGAAAATTTTATTCTATTTCAGAAAACGTGTTCTAACAATATTCCATGAATTCAAGAAAGTGTTCTAAAAGAAAGTTCCCAAATTCTGAAAGTCACTTTAAAGAGTAAAATAATCATTTGAAAGTTGTGGGTTGCAGATTCAAATTGAGGGGGTGCTAAAAGTTATTGCCACAGATTAATCTATAACGGCCGAAATTCAAAAATATAAAAAAGTAAATATATATATATATATATATATATATATATATATATATATATATATATATATATATATATATATATATATATATATATCTATCTCAAGATACAGTCATTTTATTGTATAGTATTTTGTAGATATTCTACCAAGAAAATACAAAGATTTTAGCTTCTTCAGTTACATGATCACAGACGAGAAAATATAATGAAATAACTCAACATGATAATGATCAAAACTGGATACCATAACGCTTGAATGAGCTCAAATTATATATAATATATATATATATATATATATATATATAAAATAAAAAATAATGGAACACGACCATAAAAAATAATGGAACACGACCCTAATGTACAAAGGAATCCTTCCTGATCCTGAAACAAGACAGAGCTTGTTTCTGGGTGCGCTCAAACAAGATTGATAGTGAACGAGACATAAGGGTAAGCATCAGCATCGCCTGCTACTAGGCCAGCCATCCCAACCCCTTCATCCTCGGTCTTCCAGTAACCACTGCACGGAAAATATCAAAGGAACAATAGAAATATGAGCATGCGACATGTGACAATGTTACATTGAAGTACAGTTTACGCGAAGCAGCAACAAATTTCGTTTTGCTTTCTATCTCCACTTTTTCATCTGGTTCTGAAGAGTGCCAAGTGTCAACATCTCAAATAGTTTGAGATTAGTCAAGGGTTGTGATAATTGATTAAGAAATCACTAAACACGGTTAGTCTCTTTGATGTACACAGGTATGAAACCTGTTAAGTTTCTAATGCATTTACCAAACTTTACGTAAAAGATGCACGAAACTGTAAACTAAGACACTGCCCAACACACATTAGTGACAAACTCACCAAAATTAAAAAAGCATTTTTTAAGGATTTTGACCCCCAACATGTCATTGCCTTCACATAAATCAATCTTGTGTGGTACAAAATTTTAAGCAATACAAACAGAAATAAGTCTCTTACCTGTTTGTGCTATCGCTCAACCCTTCAAGGATAGAGCGTACTTTCTTCTCAGCTTTGACTGATGGAGCTAAAACACATGCCTGGATGACCACAAGAACCAATGGTCAGTGATAAAATATTTGGAGGCAAAAAAATGAAACTGAAAGCTGTTGTACAGAGTATATCTAACCAAGAAAGATGGTGGAAGACCATATCTCAGAATGCTCTCAGTAAATACACGTACTGCACAAAAGTGCATCCAGGAACTGAAAACCTTCAGTAAATAAAACAAGTAAAAACATCAAATCAGAAATCACATCATTTATGATAACAGGGCAAGCAGAAGATAGACATCAGATCATAGAACTTACTAATATTTTGTGATACTGAGAACTGAGAACAGCAGAATTTTCAAAAGTAAACAAAAAGTAGAAATTTAAACTGAAAAATTAAGGGTCACTAAAAGTGCCAACAGTAGTTAGCCAGGGAAAAGGCATTATCAACTTATAAGAAATCCAGGATGCAGATTGCAGATAGTCAAGTAAATGATCATAATTGATTTCATGATCTGCTTAGTTTCCTCCTGCTACCTGAATATTTTGCGTTACAATATCATGGACATACACTGTACAAATTAAATGATGTGATAAATAATGAATAATACCTCTCCATAACTAGTATAACACCACTGCAATAGAGAGGCCCTCAAACTTTCCTGATCTTCTATCAATTTCTCTAACTCTTGCTTGCGACTTTCGTGTGATTCGGGACTGTATTCGAAATCACGAATCTGAAGCATGATATAAAGTTCCATTAAATACCTTTCCTCAACTCGCGAATTGATATTGACACTTGGCATTGCATAACATGCCTCGTGCTTACAAACAAGTTACTTGATGGAAATCTAAAAAGGATATGAATTTTACCAATCCTATAAAACTGAAGACAGTATACGAAACTTAAGAAAAATACTTACTTGGAACCCTTTTTCTCGAGCACTAGTTCTAAAATTGTCTGCAACACGACTGAATAGTGTTACCGTATAAAGAGCATATTCGTTATCTTCATACAACTTCTTGGAAGACCTGGGAACCTAAAATACTTATTTTAATCAGAATTAAAAATAAACCACGATAAAAAGGTTCTGTTCAGGAATATTCCGAGTTTAAAACATGGTTGGACTATCTATTTAAATTACAGAGATTGTTATATTGTTATATTAAACAAATAGAAAAATATAGTGAATCATTATTTATAATGATCTTGGGTAAGTAGCAGCAGAGATTTTAATATGTGAGCAAATATGACAGCTCTTACCACATAGTTGGTCAATGTTTCATAGCTTGAAAGCCAATCCTTCTGTGAATACTTGGGAACAATAGCAAGAAGGGTTGTTAAATTTTCTGATGTTATAATATCCTCAGGTTTTACCAAGTTGGAAAGATCACGGACAGCTAAGCTAAAAACAACCAAAAAGGGCATTCAAGTCAGATAAGAAATATAACAGTATTATATTAAAAAATCATGATCAGCCAATAAACAACATTCACAACCTTCCAGTTTGCTTTCTATTGATGGTATTAAGCTGACTGCGGATATTGTTATACTCAGAAACACGAACCTGACAAAAAAGCATAGATTTAAGAGCAAAACAGAAAATTTAATGTACAGTGTGTAAAATGAGGATTCTTTATTTTACATTGTTCATCAGCAATGAACAATGTCATTCTTCCTTTTTCATTTTCTTTTGTGGAACAGAACAACTTTAGCAAGAGCCACTGAAATTGTCTGGTCAAAACAATTTCATATGGTAGATAGAGAGCCTTAGGTTTTATCTTATTTTTATGGGCTGAAAGAAGGGACTTCTAAATTCAATTCAATCTACATTGTGCAAAATGGGGATCTAAGTCCTTAAAGCATGAAAGATTAACTCTACATTGCTAAGGGTTTTACTCAAATGTATGGTTTCTAGGACAGTTTTGCTCCAGTTGCAAAGATGAATACAGTTAGATTACTATTACATCTTGCTACAAATAATTGCTTGGAGTTACAGCAGTGTCATGTGAAGAATGCTTTCATGCATGGTGATCTTGAGGAGTTAATCTATATGGAGGTTCGTCCAGTATATAAAGTTGCTGTCAATTCTGTTTGCAAGTTAGAAAAGGGCTTTATATGGCTTTGGAACCTCAGTGTGGTTTGAGAGATTCACCAAAGTCATGAATACCTGAGGATCCAGACAAAGTCAAGGAGACCACACTTTAATTATCAAACAATAGACCTCAAGGGAGACTATATTGTTAGTGTATCTAGATGATATAATTGTCATTAGTGATGATCGGGAGGAACAACTCGAGTCAACATTTAGCAAAACAGTTTGAGATACAAACTCTTGGGAGGCGGAAACATTATTTGGGGATTGAAAAGTCTCACAAGAAAGGTAACAAAAATGTCACAGATTTGCTTAAGGAGACACATGGCAGCTTGTAAACCTACAAGTACTCGCATGGATTCGAACCTCAAATTTAGTAATGAAAATGATAGAGTATCATTGGATAAGAGTTGGAAATTGGATTACTTGCCTCACACAAGAGATATTCCATTGTTGTTAATTTGGTTAGCCAACTTGCAAGTCAAGTATTGAATTTTGTAAACCGCAAAGAGACACCATGAAGAGGAATTTTATATAAAAGTAATTGGAATATAATACTTGAAGCTCACTTGACATTGACTATGCAATTAGAGAAAACATTGTAACTTAGAGAAACATGAGAGAAGGAACTTGAGAGCTGTTAACTTGGATATATATTTAAATTTATATAGATAGATAGATAGATAAATATGTAACCTGCAACAGAAGTACAAGGAGAAAGAAAAAGATATAGAATAATGTTCACCCTTAGAACTCGCGGCTACAGATAGGTCCAACCACAAACAATTTTATTTAAGATATTAAATAAACAATCCTAGCACTCCCCCCTCAACCTGGACCATATATATTCTATGTACCAAGCTTCAAACATATAATTTGAATTTGAGATCCTATCAAGGATTTTATCAAAATATCTACCAGATGAAAATTAGAGCCAACAAACTTGGCACAAATTTCCTTAGAAACTTCTGTGTGAACAAAATGACAGTCAATTTCTGTGTTTGGTCATCGTATGAAACATAGTTAGAACCAATGCGAAAAATTGTTTGATTATCAGAATACATTCTCATTAGCTGAATTTCACAAAATTTCAGCTTTGGAAGAAAATGGTTTAACCACACAAGACCATAAGCGAGTGATGTCATTGCTCTATATCAAACTCGTACCATGGTCTTGTAAAAAAGGAAAAAAAAAATTGGCATCACAGGTTACCAAGCAATTTCAAAGCAATTTCAAACACTTCTTTCCACTGGATTATTCTATTTATAAAACTCTTAAAACTCCAAAACTGTCTCTTTTTCCCTCTAAGCTTCCTATAAAAGGGTTCTATCTAACAAACTCTTAGCTGTAAAAACTAACTTCCAACTTTATTCTTAGTTTCTGTTTTCAAACTTCCTCCTGTAATAAACCTGTAATCCTGTCTTATCGTCAACATGTTGTATTTGCTTCTGCCTTACACACCAGCAACCAAACAAGGCACAAAACCAAACAACATACACTAATCTCTAAATAAAGCACTACTGAAAATTACACCAGAGCACAGTAATGCCAAACATGCCATTAAAGGACAGAACAGAAGGGGTACATATACAAAAAGGATCAGCTTAGCCAATCTGACCGAAATCATCTCCCTGCCTGAAAATCCCTTTGTTACGCTCACCTAACCTCTCTGAAATCACTATATACCATCATCAAATTGTCACCAGCCATAGGAACATCTGACATTACCTAAATAACAAAGCTATTCCGGTTACTAGAAGAAACATTGAATAAAAAGACCAAGAAGAATGTGAAAGACATAAGAAAAACAACCTATCAAAAAGCATCAGCCTCAATTGTTCATTTTCAACCAAATTAATGTGTTAATAATCCTTTACCTTAAGGTAGTAATCAAGAAGAAAAAGCACATAGAACTTCCACAATATTAAGCAAGACAACTAAATTACCACAGGATATATATATACATCACTGTAAAGAAATAGTCTGCGCAATCGGCTCTCGTACAACAAAATCAAATTATGTCTAAATCTGCGTCAGAATATGAATAACCTTGAGATCATCCTCTATCTTTGCCACCTCACCATGAATCCCATCCACAGTCTCCTTCAACGGCGACATAGTTGGATACTTGGCTTCATCCCAAACAAACCTGCATCCACCACAGCACCACCAAATCTTCATCACAAAACAACAAATCATCACAAACAGATCACAGTCTTCACAGATTCCAATCGAAAAAACCTCGTCAAGTACGAATCAACAGGGACTCCATCCACCGTCAAACTACTGCTCACCACGCCCGACACTCTCTCCAGATCCTCAATCTGTCGCCTGATCTTGTGCGACACTCCCTCCACGAAGCTGTTCGACTGCACACACACACAAACCAGATCAAGCACAGCGAACAAATAAAAAATTAACAAAGTCTAAGAAATCCTCAACCGTGCCAAACAACGTACATCCCTCCGTAATTTTCCGCTATATCAAGAATCGCAACGGAACCATGAACAGGCGAAACCATTGAATAATGTGTTATTGTGATGGAGAATTTAACGCACCTTGACAAGATCGTCGCTGAGAGAGAGGAGAGAGTCTAGGGTTCCGACACGGAGATTAGGGATGTTGAACTGCGAATTTGAAGAGAAAAAGAGAAGAAAATAAGAAACGATTGTTGATTATATAAAGTGAAACATTGAGAGAAAAGAAAGAGAATGTACTCTGTAAAGAGGAGTGTCGAAGGAGTGTTTGGAGATTTGTTCCTGCAATTTGTTCCACAGAATGGATGTGGAATTCTGAACGGGGAGAGACACTACCCAGTACCTCGTCGCCATTCGACCTTTCTTTCTCTGATCACGCGGAGAAATGAAATATACAAAGAAAGACCGCGTTTGTTTGTTTTGTTTGTGTGGGTTGATGGAAATTGGAGATAGATCGCGCTTCTTCACTCACACACATAGTTTTAACGAGCAATTAGATTTTGTTTTCTAGTTGGGTGTGATTGCATAAATGATTGTTTGTAAATAACAAGAATTTCTAATTATTTGATTTAATAGAAATAGAAATAAAAATTATGTAGAGGAAACATTTTTTTTTTTCACTTGTTAGATTTAGAGTCCCCGTATCTTCAGACTCATGCTTCACTTTCAAAGCGGTCAATGTGAGAAAAAAATTAATTTTTAAAGGAGTAATGTTAGGTTGACATTGCCACGTGGTATACTCCTAGTTGACACTGCTGATGTGGCGAAAAATATTATTATTTTAAGCCAGCGTGTTAAGCCAGCGTGGCAGTCTCCCAAAAGCCTTAAAATCTCAAAAGCCTCCTATACGTTTCCCGCTTTCTCAGTCTTCCGCCTCCTCTTTCAGTCTCCCCCTCTCTCAGTGATCCGCCTCCTCTCAGTCTTCTGCCTCCTCTCAGTCTTCTGCCTTGTCTCAGTGTCCCGCTCTCTCAGTGTCGTTCACTCTCAGCCTCCGCACTCTCGCTCTCTACACTTTCGCTCTGTCCATTGTCGCTCTTTGCACTCTCGCTCTCGTTCACTCTCGCTTTCGCTAAGGTCGCTGTCTGCATTCTTCGTCTGAGCAAAAGGTTCATTTTTTATTTCGTTTTCATTTGAAAAGAGTGTAAAGGTTGCTCTTTTAAGTGATTGCTCATGCAAAAGGATGTTTTTTTTTTGTTTGTTGAATGATTTGCGTGTAAAGTTTTGGTTTTTATGCGATTTTTGATGGAAAAGGAAGTCTTTTTGGTCGTTTCACTGTTCTGTTCTGGATCTGAAAAGGTTTCTGCGTTTAGGGTTTGATTTCTTTTGGTTTTGAAGTAAAGTTTGTTCTTTTATGTTATTTACATGATCGTTCTTGGTTCTTGGTGGAGAAAAGAATGTTTTTTGTAAGTATTTTAAGTGATTTTTTCATGAAAAATGATGTTTTTGTTTGTTTGTCGTTTAATTTCCATGTAACGTTTGTGTTTTTATATTAAGGAAGTCTTTTTGGTGTTCTGTTCTTCGTCGTTGCTGGAATATAAAAAGTTTTTGCTTTTAGGGTTTGATTTTCGTTGGTGGTTGAAGTAAAGTTTGGTCCTTTGTGTGATTTACTGTGTTCTTCTTGGTTGTTGATAGAAAAGGAATGAATTTTGTAAGGGTTTTAGGTTTGTAATGTTTGAATCTGTTAGTTTTGGCAAGTGATGAACACAAGTGTGTTGAGTAGCCAAAACATGAACTAAGGTGTCCTCTTGTTAAAGAAGGGGTACGTGTTTTGTCAAACAATAAGTGGTTCCGAGCTTACAAAAAATTAGTGGTTACCCATGTTCTAATGAGGAGATAGCTCAGTACAAGCTTTGGCGACTGACGAACAAAACACAAGAATAACAGTATCCATAATGAACTACAAAACACAAACGGTTCGTGTTACATACAAATTTACACATTTGCATGAATCTGGTGTTGTATTTTGTGTTACATCCATCAAACGGTTCGTGATATATTTTGCTGACATGGTCTTTACAGGTGTATACTGTTCAATCTGGTGGATTTGTGTCACTCCTCACATCGCTAGGAAACACACAGGAGTCAGCATCTGTAACTAGTTACTCAAGCTTTAACAAAGGGACAACTCAGTAGATGTTTTGACGACTAAATACATTATGACCATTTTGGCATTTTACGTTCTTATGTCCTTCAGTTACAATCCTGTGAATTGCTTCCATGACCCTTTTATGTACTAAAATATGCTAAATTGACATACATGTGTGCATAAATAACATTTGTCAACCTATAAAACATCAAGGGTTACCCATGTTTTAACGAGAGGACACCTCAGTTCACGTTTTGGTGACTAAATGCAGTACGACCAATTTGGCATTTTAAGTTCTTATGTCCTTCAGTTACAACTTGTGAATTGCTTGGATGACCCTTTTATTTACTAAAATATGATAAATTGACACATATGTGTGCATAAATAACATTTGTCAACTTACAAAACATCATGGGTTACCCATGTTTTAAAGAGGGGACACCCTAGTTAACGTTTTGGCGACTAAATGCAATACCACCAATTTGGCATTTTAAGTCCTTATGTCTTTCAGTTACAACTCTGTGAATTGCTTGGATGACCCTTTTATGTACTAAAATATGATAAATTGACACACATGTGTGGATAAATAACATTTGTCAACTTACAAAACATTATGGGTTACCCATGTTTTAACGAGGGGACACCTCAGTTAACGTTTTGGTGACTAAATGCATTACAATAATTGTGACATTTTAAGTTCTTATGTCCTTTAGTTACAATCCTGTGAATTGCTTCCATAACCCTTTTATGTATCAAAATATGTTAAATTGACACACATGTGTGCATAAATAACATCTATCAACTTACAAAACATCTTGGTTTATCCATGTTTTAATGAGGGAACACTTCAGTTTACGTTTTGGCGACTAAATAACAATTTAAAGCAATATGATGCAACATTTGCCCAAAGAAATCATATGTTACAACATTGAACACATATGTAAATAACAATTTAAATAACAAGATGATGCAATATCAATTTCAATTCTTTGATAAAAATTTGTTCAATTTACATTAACAACAATTAATTGTTGTGACTTTTTACATTCCTTAAACCACCCCTTACAGACCTTTTTCTTTTCTTAGGGTATGTGGTAAAAGGAGGTCCTAATTTAGAGGATTTAAGAATCATCATCTTTGTTGGAGTCTTTGTTCAAGTTCTTTTAATGGTGGGTGCTTCTGCCTCTGTCTTCTAGCTTGTTGTTGTGGTTGATGCTAGGGATGCTGGTGGGTTTCCTGCTAGGGTTGCTGGTGGGAGAGTGGCCATGTCATATAAGGACTCGAATGCACTCCTGACTTTAATCTTTTAAATGAAGGTTGTCCCTTTCTTGAAACTGGTACATGGCTATGAATATCTATGTTGAGGTCGTCCCTTTCTAGCCATCAATGTTCAAACACCAAATTAGCCTGTGTGCATTAGTAATGGTTTTAACACTGCATTAATCAGAGGTTGCACCTTCTTTAACGAGGGGACACCTTCCCTCAAGTTTTGGCGACTATACACATGAACAAATCAACACATAAACAACACTAATGTGTGTCGCCAAAACTATAACTAAGGTGTCCCCTCATGAATGAATGGGTAACCAGTGAGGTTTTGTAAAATAATTGTCATTGTCATCAGTAGCCAAAGCTTGTACTGAGGTGTCCCCTCGTTAGGACATTGGTAACCACTGATTTTTTGTAAGCTCAGAACCACTTATTTTTTGACAAAACACGTGTGGTTACCCTTCTTTAACGAGAGGACACCTTTGTTCATGTTTTGGCGACTCAACACACATGTCTTCATCACTTGCTAAAACAAACAGATTTAAACATTACAAACCTAAAACCCTTACAAAAATCATTCCTTTTCTATAAACAACCAAGAAGAACACTGTAAATCACACAAAGGACCAAACTTTACTTCAACCACCAACGAAAATCAAACCCTAAACGCAAAAACTTTTTATATTCCAGCAACGACGAAGAACAGAACACCAAAAAGACTTCCTTTTCTATAAAAAAGCATATAAAAACACAAACTTTACATGGAAATCAAACGACAAACAAACAAAAACATCATTTTTCAAGAAAAATCACTTAAAACACTTACAAAAAACATTCTTTTCTCTACTAAGAACCAAGAACAATCATGTAAATGACATAAAAGAATGCAAAAGGTTGAAAGTGTAGAGAGCGAGAGTGAAAGTGTAGAGAGCGAAAGTGCAGAGGAGGCTGAGACTGAACGTGACTGAGAGAGCGCGAGACTGAGAGGAGGCGGAAGACTGAGAGCTTTGAAATGAGAGGAGGCGAAAGGTGGGAGATTGAGAGGAGGCCGAAGACTGAGAGGCTTTTGGGATACTGTGAGGAGGCTTTTCAGATTCTGAGCGAGAATGCAAAAGGTTTAGGGCTTCGTTCACTTTTGTCTTCCAACTTTGTCCCTGCCACGTAAGCCACTTTGACACAATTACCCCAATGTCAAGTGGGGGTAATCCACCAACGGTGTCAACGTAACATTACTCTTTTTAAAGAGTCGGACCTAAATGATTTTAAAATATTAGGATTTGCTCCTACTAACATCGCTTTTTGGTTTCATGTGTGCTGACATTGCAGTTGTGGTGATGTACTGTTTGGTACATGGTCGCACCAGAACCAGCTAACCATGATGATAGGTGAAAGCAGCTAAAGCTTAACAACAAAAACTATAAAAAAAAAACTTAAATAACGATATGTTTGATGTAATTTTTCCTTCAATTACATGTTTCAATATGTTTCTTCTTGAAAGATTTGATGTTTGAACATGAATTCGAGTTGATGTAGTAGAAGAAAAAATCTTGTGTAAGACTCATCTAGAGAGAACCTTGACAAGAGTAGAAGCGTTGAAAATATTTTGACAGTAATTCAATATATTCGTCGAAGTTATTTTACAAGAGGAAACTGAAAAACAAGTTTAGACCGAGTTCAAAAGGGAGGTGAATTGAACTTTCAAAAAATTTTCTCAAATATGGAAAGTATTAAAATTTGAATAAAAGCTCTATATTGAAACTATTGAAAAATGATATTAAGATGTGCATAGCAAAAGTTCAATTGATTCCAGATCATAAACAATCAATTGAAATGATACCCAGAATTGGAAACAACAAATCAGCAATTAACTTGTATCACATAACTTGTATCACAAATGCAATCTATTGAATACGGTGCACAAACTCAAAACAGTCAAGAAAGAAACAATAAGTAGTAAGAACAATTTACTGAAATCTAAATTTACACAACTTCGATCAATACCCACTAAAAGGATCGGAATCAGAAGCGAAAGCATTGAATTGATTATAAATTGTGATTCAGAATTACATAGAGACAACTAGATGAACAGTATTCACAGTAAACTCCAGATCAATCACACAATACAACTTTTTTGATTAATTAACATAACAAGAAATAACAATTGATTCAAGAAAACAAATTTCTAGAAATTAAATCAATTAAACAATAATAGCAGAAAACAAGAAATACTTTAATATAATCAAGAACAGATTCATTCAATTATATTGATATAATAACAGTTCCAGTAATCACAAACAATCAAAAACAAGTGAAGAATAATTAATTCCGCAAATGACAACAGATATAACTAAGCGCGTTCAAGAAGGGAGAAAGAAAGATCAAGAATGTAAAGATTTATACTGGTTCACCCTTCCTCAAGGGCTATGTCCAGTCATTTTTCAACAAGTAAAGAGTTCCACTGATAAAGATCACGAAGATCAGTTTACACAATACAAAACACTTGCAACTCGCAAGCAACCACTGCTCCCAGTAGCAAACAGCCTACTGCACCCAACAACAATTGTCCAAACAATGCAGAACCCACTGCACAGAACCAGTTACAACTTACAAACCACTATGTAATATGTAACCACAACTCCCAGTACAAAGATGATCAAGAATATTTCAAATACAACTGTAGTTCTACTCAACAGGTTACAAAATGAATTAAGAATCGAGTAGAAACACTTAGCTCTGGTATAAAACCACCATTGCGTAAAAGCTCACTCAAAACAAGACTCTAAGATTAATGTTCTTGAGGTTGTTCTTGATTAAAATCAAATGTCGAATGTTCTTAATGTGAAAAACACGTTTTTCTCTCTTAGCAAAATCACAATTATTCGCTCAAAAATGTCTTGATATTTTGAAAACACGTTCTTGCCCTTTATATAGACAAATTGTTTTCATTCTATTAAAAAACTCAACCGATTGTATAAATCGTTCAATCAATTGATTTTTCAGTGACTTAGAAAAAATCCAGCAATTTGAATTTTGAAAACAATTTACTGAATTATTCCTCAAACTTAGATTTTCAAAACTGTTAAACCTCTTTTTGTTAATTAAAATAAATTTTGGAGCTTAGTTTTAGTGATACCTCATGCAACTCATGGTTTTAAACCATAACCAAACTCACACACACACAACCTAAGTCTAAGACCAAAAACTCCATCAAGCTTTATAAGTCTTCATGCAATCCACATTGGTAGCTTTGATCCTTTGTAGACTTCATCCTTTTGTTGGTTTCATCAAATCATTTAGCAACCCTTGGTGGTAACAGAAAGCACCTCTATTTATAGGAAAAAATTACGACTAACCTTAGCTTGTATGACAAGCTTCTTAAAAACTCTCAAATTAGAGAATAACACATGTCAAGCCATGAATGGATAAGTTCTTCTCCATTAGCAAGGTGACATGTGGTAAGGAGCATGAGAAGCATGTGTAGGTGTCACCTAAGCCCTAGCTCATACCCTAGGTGCTCTCTCTCTCTCTCTCTCTCTCTTAGATTTCGGGTTTAGCCCAAATACAAGGCTCAAAAATTCAAGACAACCTATTCTACTATTTGCCCCAAATACAAGGCCCAAAATTTAAATTTCTATACTAACTTGCCCAAAATCCTATTTTACTTGGCCTAAGGTCCAAAATAAATTCTATACTACTTTATACAAATTTTTACAAGTAGAGGTTTTATAATCTTGAAGCTCCAAATTCTCTAGAATGATCTTCTCCAATTTTAAACTTGGACCCAAAAGTTTGTTTAGAGACCTAAACAAGCACAATTAGGCCCAATCTCCTTATAAGCTCCTGATTAAGGCTCTAGCTCAATGACCTCTTTATTCTTGTCTGCAGTAGTAGAGGCAAGATTGCAACATACCCTCCCTCTTGAAAAAAAAATTATCCTCAGATCTTGCATGAAGCTCATTGACTACAAACTTCATCTGTTCACTTCATCATTTTCCATCAGGGTCAAATATTTATCTATACAAGATAGAAAACAAAAGTATATTTTATTGCAAAGAAAAAAAGATTGAAGAAAGAATACCCTTTATTTTTGTTTTTAAAAGAATTTTTATTTGAACAATGAAGGATATATTTGTGTTCACTTTTTTTCCGCTGCTTTGTGCAATGCAATGACTTATCAAAGCGAAGTTTTTGAAAATTTTCACAAGAATAATTAAAATTTGTACCTTTTTCGAAAGAAGAGTTAAGAAGCATACAAATTCTTTTAACACGTTCTTTTCTAGTAACTAACTCTGACTCTCATTCTTTTAGTTTTTCCTTATTTTTATTCATTACCTTTTTATGTTTTCCTTTCTCTAATGTTTGTATCATTTTTATTTCATCCTCTCTAACTTGTTGATGTGTGAGAGGACAAAGAATGATCTTTTTACCCTCATGCAGGAAACTAATCTTATTAGTGAGGCCATCATGCAAAGTTTGTTTGTCAAATTGTCATGGTTGTCCAAGAAAGATATGTCTAGCCTTCATTGGTACTACATCACAAAGAACTTCTTTATATTTTCCAATAGAGACTAACACACTTACTTGGTCTTTAATTATTATACCCCCTTTATTATCACTGATGTTTGTAAGGTTTTGGATGAGGTTTAATAGTCAAAGACAACTTGTCCACCAACCTGGAACTACAATAGTTACAGTAATAACCTCCATCCACAATCATTGAACAAATATTTTCAAAAACCTTATAGCGAGTGTGGAATACATTTTCTCATTGAGATTTTTCTAATTTATTAGGTTGATTTTTCAACAACCTTATCACCATAAGTCTCATTCACAAGGCTAAATTTCTTCTTTAGACTAAACTTTTGTCTTCAATAAGGGAAGACGTTGAATCATCAGTGCTTTCAATGTCTTCCTCATTAATAGTCATGTTTCTTTTCTGGGAACACTCAGAATAATAATGTCCCTGTTCAAAACATCTAAAATACTGAATATCCCTCCGTTAGGAGTTTGGAGATTCTTTTATGTATTTTTTTTCTTTTTCTTTTTCTCTTTCTTTTTCTTCTCATAATTGGAGGGGTATCCCTCTCTATTGTAATCATTTTGGGAGGAAGACATCCTAGAATAATCCTTCTTTGTATTGGTCTTCCTTTTGAGCTGTTGTTCAACCCTAATGAACACATATGCACAAGATCATCAAAATCATTATAGGGTAACAACTCAACCCTATCCCATATTTCATAACAGAGACTACTTTGAAATCAACCAATCGTTAACAATAACTCCATGTTCTATTGGTACTCCTCAACAGAAATATCTTTTTGTTGGAGTTGGTGGAGCCGGTCCATCAACTCTTTATCATATATGAGGGTACATGCCACTTCCATAGAGTTGATTTTAACTCATTCCAATATTGAGTTTGGGGGTAACTGCAGAGTTGATTATCCTTCACCAGATCCATCCACCAATACATAGTCGCTCCTTGGAAACTAAGTGTTGCCAGATATACTTTTCGCTCCTCATGTGACATACCAAATCAATTAATAACACAAAGGATTCTATTTTTCTTAACCAATAATTGTTATATACTTAATTTAAAATACAACGGAAGACAAATAAATGTACAAAATTAAACAGTGGAGAAAACATTCAAGAATTAAGACATTTAATTTAATTTTGTATTATATAAATAATAATAAATTTTGAGCTCCATACGTAAGTATATGATAGTTGTTAATTATAGGTTAGATTTAGGAATATTTGGTTGATTTTTGTTTTAATTCTGTTTTAGTTTGAGATTTTATTTGACTAATTTGGTTTTAATTTGAGGTTTGTTAGATATTTCGTTTTTTAATTAGTTTTATGTTGCAAAGAGCGGATTTTGTGAAAAATTAGTTCAAACTAAAAGAAGAAAGAGAATGGGTGCAGAATTAAAGGAAAAGGAGCGTAAGTGACTTTTCGCTGGAGCGAGGGAGATAGCCTGGGCTAAAATCCACTTAAAGTTGTTAATATTTTCAAGGGCAGCAGTTAGAGTGCAAATCATGAGATAACGGCTCAAAGTAACCAACTCAAATGGCGAACATTATAAAAGGAGGGATAGGGTAACGAAAAGGATCATCCATCACCTACCATCTCTCATTTGTGGGAACGCTCTCCTAGCCGTTGTGATCAAGATCTTTCTTTTCCTCTTCTCTTGTATTTTTATGGTTAAAATGAGTAGCTAATTTTCTTCTTCTTGGGATTGAATGTAATTTCTCCACTTCAAATGTACTCTTGATATTTATTTGATATTGTTTTATTCAATTTATCTTTGTTTAACATTCTATATTAAATTGTCATACTTTAAATTTCTTTGTGACTGAAAAGCACTTTTTGGAATTAGAACCAAACGTTAATGCATTACATTTATAAGTTCAGGAATGAATTATAGAGTAATGACTGCATATAGCAACTGATCTTAATGCTAATTAAATTATTTTAATAACTAGACATAGAAGTTAGAAAATTTAGTTTATGAAATTCAATGCTAGAGAAATCAGGTTGAAAAGGCTTTTATTTGCGCAGATTGATAATTGGAAAAGACAATATTGAATTCAGTTAAGAGTATATGCGAATGGAGAATATTATTATTCAATCCCAAGGTTGTTATTATTATTGATTTTTCCTCTTTATTATTAATTGCGTTTCAAGTTACTTTTTATATTCAGTTACCAGAACAAATCATTGTTGTTAAATCTTTGTTCATAATACAATTGATATTGAGTCAATCTACAATTTCCGTTCCCTGAGGATACGATACTCTCTTACTCATTATATTACTTGTAGACCCAGTATATTTGCTGGAAAATCTTTAACAAGTTTTTGGCGCCGTTGCCAGGGAGCGGTGAAGAATTGGAAATTGAATTTTGTATCAATTGCATTGTGAATTACTGATTTTTCTTGTGATCGTAATCTGTTGTTAGATAGCAGTTGATGCGTTTGAGAAATCAAAGGAAAGAAGAACAGTTGTTATTTGATCCAGATATCAATAAGACGTTGAGACAGCTCAGGCAAAGAAGAAAGCGTGAGCAGAAAAGTCAGTCAAGGGACAAAACTAGTGGTGAAATCATGGCAGAAGAGGCCAATGGTCATGTCGATCCGGCTGATCCACCACCAAGAAGAGTGTTGGGTGACTATGCTTTGCAGCAAGGGCCCAGACATTTTTCCAGTATAGTTGTTCCTAACACAGCTAGAGTGATTGAAATAAAGCCAGCACACCTGACGCTGGTTAGTGCTAATCAATTCACTGGAATGGAGCATGAGGATCCATATACTCATTTGTCAACATTCTACGAATTGACAGCCACCATGGGGTTTGAAGATCAGGATAAGGATGCTGCTTATATGAGGTTGTTTCCTTTCTCACTAACTGGAAAGGCGAAAGAGTGGCTGAAATCACATCCAAATCAGAGCCTGACGCGCTGGAGTGATGTGGAGGAAAATTTTTTACAGAGATTTTTCCCTCCATCCCGTTTCATAAAGGCTAGATCAGAAATCTCAAATTTTAGACAAGGATCAGATGAGGCTTTGTGTGTAGCATGGGAGAGATTCAAGGTGTTGCTGAGAAGGTGTCCAAATCACGGCTTCGAAAACATTGCACAGTTGAACATTTTCCATAATGGATTGAGGCCGGATACCAAAATGATTCTTGATGTAGCAGCAGGAGAAACTATGATGGTAGTTGATGTGGAACATGCTACACGAATTATTGATGCTTTAGCCTCAACTGATTATCAAGCACAGTATGATAGACAAAGTGTGCAGAAGAAAGGAGTTTTTGAGTTGAATAACACTGATGCAATTCTAGCACAGAACAAAATCATAGCACAGCAGATGGAAGCTTTGACTCAGCAAATGGCAAAACTGCCACAGCAGTTACAGGCACAGCAGTTGCAGGCAGTTCAAGCCTCACAGGCTGTTAATTATCAAGCTCCAATATTAAGGTGTGACTTTTGTGGAGGAAACCATGTAATTGGGAATTGTTCACAGCAGACTGTAGTTGGAACAACAACTGAGGAAGTGCAGTACATGGGGAATTCTGGCAGGCAGAATGGTCAACAGGGTAATTTTCCAAACAATGCCTCTCAAGGATGGAGAAATCCACCAAATCAGCCATGGGGATGGAAGCAAGACTCAGGAGATTCTGGTAGATAGCCAATGTATCAGCAGCAGCAGCCTACATTGTATGAGCAAACTAGCAAGCTAGAAGAAAATTTGGAGAAGTTTGTGCAAACTTCTCTGACAAATCAGAAAAATCAGGAGGCATCTTTGAGGAATTTGGAGACGCAGGTAGGACAATTGGCTAAGTAGCTAGCAGAGCAGCAAGGGGGACAGTTTTCCGCCAACACTCAACCCAATCCAAAGGAGCAGTGTAAGGCTATCACCATTCGCTGTGGAAAGCAGGTTGATTCTGACATAAATAAAGAGACTGTTGAAAGTAAACAATTAGTAGTCAGGAATGGTAAAGACAAAGTAGAGGAGGAGAGTCAACCAGAGTTGGCTACAAAGAAAGAGAGTGCAGAGATCAGAGCACAGGACGAGAAAATATCTGATAGAAGCCAATATTGAAGGAAGGTCCAAGAGGGTGTACCCTTAAAACATGTGTCGTATCCACATGCACCTTCCAAACGAGAAGTTGAGCGCCAATTTATCAGATTCACTGAAATTTTGAAAAATCTGCAGATTAACATACCTTTCACAGAGGCAATGCAGCAGATGCCTACATATGCACGTTTCTTGAAGGAATTGTTAACTAAGAAGAGAAAATTCCCAGAGGAAGGAAGAGTGGAATTAGAGGCAGGGTGTAGTACAATCATTCAGAAGGCAATTCCACAAAAATCTTGTGATCCTGGGAGCTTTACATTACCAATCACTGTAGGTAATCTATATGTGGGGAAGGCACTATTGGATTTAGGTGCATGCATTAACTTGATTCCTCTGTCCATGTTGAAAAGAATAGGAGAGGTAGAGGTCAGGCCTACACGTATGACGTTGCAATTGGCAGATAGATCTATCAAACAACCATATGGAATTGTTGAGGATCTATTGGTTAAGGTGGATAAAATCCTTTTTCTTGTAGACTTTGTTGTGAAGGATATTGAGGAGGATATGGATGTTCCCTTGATTTTGGGGAGACCCTTCATGAAAACAGCAAAAGTAATCATAGATGTGGACAAAGGGAAGTTGAAGATATGTGTTGCTGATGAGGAAGTAAGCTTCAATGTGTTTGAGGCTATAAAACATCCTAATGATAAAAAGGATTGTTTCAGGCTGGATGTGTTGGATGAAGAATATAGGCGAGTGCAAAAAGGTTTAGGCAATTCAGACACACTACTGCAAGTTATCACCAAACCTGTAGAAGAGTTAGTTGAATTGGGAGATACAGAGGCTTTGGACTTAGCTACTGATTTAGACCGAGCTGAGGAATTTCTGCAGAAGACAGGAACCACAGAGAGACTGGTAACTGGTAATTCTGTTACAGAGGAGACACCAAAATTAAAGGTGTTACCATTACACCTTAAATATAGTTTCCTTGGTGGAGATTTGAAGAAACCAGTAATCTTAAGCAGTTTGTTAACTGCTGAAGAAGAGGGAAGACTGATGGAGGTGCTGAAACTCAATCAAGGAGCTATTGGATGACAATTATCAGATCTGAAGGGAATCAGTCCAGCATACTGTATGCATCGAATTCATATGGAGGCAGATTTTAAACCTATTGCACAACCTCAGAGGAGGTTGAATCCAGCAATGAAAGAAGTAGTGAAGAAGGAGGTGCAGAAGTTGTTGGAAGCTGGGATGATTTATCCTATTTCAGACAGTGCTTGGGTGAGTCCAGTGCAGATGGTTCCCAAGAAAAGTGGTGTGACTGTCATTCATAATGAGAAGAATGAATTAATTCCTACCAGAACAGTCACGGGTTGGAGGATGTGCATTGATTATAGGAAACTGAATCAAGCAACCAGGAAGGATCATTTTCCTCTCCCTTTTATGGCTCAGATGATGGAAAGGTTGGCAGGGAAAACTTATTATTGCTTTCTGGATGGCTATTCAGGTTACAATCAGATCACAGTAGATCCACAAGACCAAGAGAAGACAGCTTTTACATGTCCTTTTGGTATTTTCGCCTACCGAAAGATGCCATTTGGATTATGTAATGCACCAGCTACTTTCCAAAGGTGTATGTTGGCCATTTTTGCAGATTTGATAGAGAATTGTATAGAAGTTTTTATGGACGACTTTTCAGTTTTTGGATCTTCATTCAATGCATGTTTGGAGAATCTAAATTTGGTGTTGCGAAGGTGTGTGGAAACCAATCTGGTGCTGAATTGGGAGAAATGCCATTTTATGGTCACAAAAGGTATTGTGTTAGGCCACAAAATTTCTGAACGTGGGATAGAGGTGGACAAAGCAAAGGTTGAGATCATTGAGAAGCTGCCTCCACCTACCAATGTTAAAGAAGTCAGAAGTTTTCTTGGTCATGCAGGGTTTTATAGGCAATTCATAAAGGATTTTTCAAAGATTGCGAAGCCCTTGTGTAATTTGCTAAATAAAGAAACAACCTTCAATTTTGATCAGGAGTGTGAGAAGGCATTTGAATGTTTAAAGAGAAAGTTGACTACTGCACCAGTGACAACTGCACCTGATTGGAGCATAGGTTTTGAGATGATGTGTGATGCTAGTGATTATGCAGTAGGAGTTGTTCTGGGGCAGAGGAAAGAAAAATTGTTCTATGTTATCCACTATGCAAGCAAGGTTCTCAATGATGCTCAGATTAATTACACTACAACTGAGAAGGAGTTGTTAGCAATTGTTTATGCTTTGGAGAAGTTTAGAGCTTATCTTATAGGCTCTAAAGTGATAATTTATACTGATCATGCTACTATCAGGTACTTGCTGACAAAGCCAGATTCTAAGCCCAGGCTAATTCGCTGGATGTTGCTACTCTAGGAATTTGATCTGGAAATTAAAGATAAAAAAGGAAGCGAGAATCATGTAGCTGATCATCTATCCAGATTGGCCAATGAAGAGGTTACTGCTAGGGAATTTGAAGTCTTGGATGAATTCCCTGATGAGAAATTACTAGTAGTGCAAGAAAGGCCATGGTTTGCTGATATGGCCAATTTTAAAGTTGCCGGAATCATACCTGGGACCATGGATTGGCAGCAGAGTCGAAAGTTGTTAAAGGATTCAAACCAGTACATCTGGGATGATCCTTATCTATTCAAGATAGGTGCTGACAATTTGATGAGAAGATGTGTGACTAATAGGGAAGCTCAGAATATACTATGGCACTGTCACAATTCTCCTTATGGGGGACACTTCAATGGGGAGCGAACTGCTGCTAAGGTGTTACAATCAGGATTTTTCTGGCCAACATTATTCAAAGATGCTCACATGCATGTGCAGCATTGTGATAATTGCCAAAGAACAGGAACTATTTCAAAGAGACATGAGATGTCCCTAAGGAATATTCAGGAAATTGAAATATTTGATTGTTGGGGGATTGATTTCATAGGCCCCCTACCTAGTTCATTCTCAAATGAATATATTTTGTTGGCTGTGGAGTATGTTTCACGTTGGGTGG
>Ga0209489_101799_pt1 | contig 44071 bp, 11 predicted proteins | sample SiratrowhiteBW_FD_187527 | JGI IMG/M metagenome (GOLD analysis project Ga0209489, IMG submission 187527) | Root nodule microbial communities of legume samples collected from California, USA - Siratro white BW (SPAdes) (version 2) | ecosystem: Host-associated > Plants > Roots > Nodule | place... | reverse complement strand
TATATATATATATATATATTTCGTGTTATAACGTGATTATAAAATAAAACTAATTTTCTTTATAATTTCCATGCATTCGTTGGAACCTTCATGCTTGTTGCCTTTAGTTAATTGCTATCGAATATGTTAATGAGGGGCCTTCTTTGTTTTCATCACGTGCCTTTTTATATTTTTTAATTAAAAAACCTATTTATTGTGCTTGTGTTAATGTTAAGGAAAGGAAAAGGGTGAAAGTAACAAAGTTATACTTTTTTGCACCACATTTATGTATCCTTATCTCTTCACAAAAAGGGGACAAGTGGGGAACTTACATTGGAAGATTTGTTCGTTTAAATGCAAAATTACTCTATGAAGAGTAAACAAGAAATGCAACACTCACAATATGTATCGTATAAAGTTCTTTTAAAATAATATTAAGTATTCGTGAATCTTATAAAAGTTAAATTGTCATGTTTTATTTGATTACCATTTCCAGAGGATATATATAAAAAAATGTTTTTATGAGAATCAGAAAAGTTTTTAGAATTTAATCAGAATATATACTAACAACATAAAGATTTTTTTAATCTTATTTTCAATCATAGATGGACGAATAAAGAATTAAAGATAATAATGAGTTTGATAATAATATTTTTAAATAATAGAGGTACTCTTTTATAATTTTTTTTATACGTTAAATTTAATGATCCAACTATTGAATTACATTCTATCAACAATTATGGAAACCAAAATTTTAGACAAGTCAAATATTTATAGTGAAACGATCTTATAGCTCACATTTAATTTAACTTTTAAAAATAAATCACATGTTAAATTAAATTTGTAAGAAAAAAATATGTAGATTAATATTGTATAGATCATTCTCATCAATTAGTAAATTATCTTATTTTATAAAAAATTTGGTACTAATCTTAAAAGTCATACAAAGTTTAAAAATTCTATAAAAAAAATTATACTTTATATTTAATAAAAATATAATTAAGTGATTAGATTGTTAAAATTTAATAAATACAACTAATTAACTAATAGAGTAACTCTTGCTAAGGTGGTGGTTTTCTATAAATTTAAATACACTTTTCCAATTCATCAGAATTATTAGGAGATCCTTATTCCATCATATCAACTATTTAGAAGCTCCTTTCTCATTCAACAACTATTTATATGTATTAAAATTTATTGATTAACATTAAATTATAAATTCTTAAAAACATCAAGATTATAAAACTATTATAATATTTTAAAACTATGTAATATTTCGTTACGTAAAATCAATTTAACATAAAACATTTAATATTTGATTACGTAAAATCAATGTACTAGTATAGAAGAATTTATTTCTTGAGTTGAAAATATTTAATTTAAAAAAAATAAGATCTTTTAACAATTTTTTTATTAACTTAAAATCATATCAAATTTCTCATAAAAAAGATATCAATGTTTTTCATATAAAATGTACTCAAGTAAAGAAATATAAAAAAATAAATCAGAATTTATAATATTTCAACTTGAACGAGAATTTAATTTGAATAATAATTTCTAATTTGAACGATGTTTTAATTCAAGTAGAAAATTATAGTTTAAGTGAGAATTTATTAGAAAAAAATGATTAATTATCTATTTTTCTCTCACCTTGTAGCGGACATGGTATCACTTAAAATTCATTACAGAAATAAAGTTATTCTCTATAAATTATAAATTTGTTGTTTGGGTGAAAATATTATCCATCAAGTGAGAAATGTCTAATTTAAGAAAAAAATAATCACTCAGCAAAGCAAATTCTTGAAAACAAGTCTTTTTTTATCGTTTATTTTCGCTTAATCAAATTTACAAATTTTTAAAGAAAGTTCTCTACCATGTTTAAATCTATACAAAAATATTTTCATCAGGGAACAAACACTATTAATGTACATTTGCTTTACTGATTTATTAATATACAAGAAATCTAAAATTATTAAACCAATATTTATTTGGTATGTTATATGTAAAATCTATCTTAAAATTGTCGTTTCGTGAGTATATTGCATATGACTTGGGTTATTAAATAATTTGTATCAATGTGATAAGATTTACTGTATATATTAATTAGTTTATTTAAGGTATCTTGATTTTATATTTTTATAAATCATTTATTTAATTACTAATTATATTATCAGTATAGTTGACTAAAATATTACTTTTATTATTTATTTTTTAAAGGATTAATAATGATTTATAAATTATTTTGTGAAATTCTATAAGAGTTTGAAAATAAAAAATAAAATAAAATTTCTATAAAAAATTTTGTGGATTTTTTTAAAAAAACATACTTATAAATTAAATTTGGCAGGAAATATTGGTTGGAAAACTTTTCTTTCTTTTTTTCAAGAAAATACTTGAGCATTTAAAATTCGCAGCAAAATTACATGCCAAATTTATTTTCACATGAAGGTTTCTTACATTTTTTCCGCAGGAAATTTCTTGTGAATTTTTAAAGTTTAAGTAATTACTTATATGGAAATAAAAAATAAACTTATTTTTTGTATATTGTATAAGAAAAACACATAGAAATGATCACACAAAATATGATAAATTTTAATGAATGATTATGTTTGAGTTACCTATATTTAAATTTCAACAATAATCTTAAAATTATAATTATTTACGTATTTAATTTATATATATTATAAATCTTATTAACTTAAAAGAACACGTGCTTATTGACCTTTAACATTTCACCAAATTAACTAGGTATTATCAAGTTTGAAAATATCTTTATCTAAATCTTCTCACACTTCCGTTTTATCTCCAACACATATTTCAACTTTTTCATTTGTTGTGAACTTTCCTCGATGGTGTGATATTGGAGTCTTTAGTTTTCAAAGTTCAACGGATTTCCTTAGATTTCTACAACCGACCATTAAACCTTTTTTAATGAAATGTTTAATATAATTAAATATATTCAAGATAAACTATAAAATGTCAATAAAACTAAAATAACTTCATTTAGTTAATTCACACGTTTATTATAATGATAATTTTATAATTATTTTATTAATTAATCTTGAATTAATCTTTATAATTTTTGGAAACAAATTACCCATTTATAAAAATAAAAAAATAACAAAAAGAAGGATCACTTCAATACTTCTTTAGATCAAAACGCAGCCTTTTCCACACACCACATGCGATTGCTAAGACAAGTTTAAAATATGTTTCCAACTTGCCATCAAAGACGGCTTCTTCTTTTCCTCGATTTAGTATCCATTATGCTGTAATCTTTTTCATTGATTACGATTTATGACATATCTTTCCAACCAAAAGCAAACCAAAGCAAACAGATCGAGTAATAATTGTAGAAAAAAAAAGCTAATAGATGCTGATACGTCAAGAAGAGCTGTATGTTATGAATTCAAGCATTACTATTTATTATATCTTCTTCAATAAACAAAAACATTGATAAATAGTAATACAAAATCCATTTTTAACCAAAAATATTGTAACTTTCAAACTATATTTTTGCATCTTTTTGGTATAAATGACACTTTATTGTTTTCTCTTAATTATATATGCGTAGGAGCACTATTGAAAAATAAATTAAAAAACTAAAGATATATTTAGAAAAAAAGTTAAAATTATAAGATATTACTTTAGAATTTTAAAGTAAACTCTAAAATAAATTTAGTGTGCACAATAGATAAATATTTCTTTGGGTTAACATATTCTATATTGCATGCAACTAATATCTAAGATAAATTTAGTGTGCACAATAGTTAAATATTTCTTTGGAGCAAAATATTCTATATTGCGTGCAACTAATATCTAAAGCATCTTTGGGGAAAAATCTTGATATGAGATATGATATAAAAGATATGATTTTTATAAAAAATTAGCACTAAAAGCAAAACCAAAATCTTCAACATAAAGAATAAGTTTTTTTAGACGAACTTGAAGATTTACACATTTTATTTTATTTTTTTAAATTCTCTACCCTAAGTGGTTATGGAGGAAAACACTAAAAATCACAGGAAAAAAATGAAGAACAAACCAGAAATGAAACCAAATAAAGATAGCATGATGTGAAGGAATAGATTGATGTCTTAGTGCAAAAGGAATTGATAATGTCACCCTTTTTTTATTGGTTAGTAAAAATACCAACGTGAAAAAAAATGTGCGGTAATAAAATTCACATTTAAACAAACTTTTTTTACATATGTTGTATTTGATAGGTAAAAGAATTTATTTATTTTACATATGTTTAAGTACAACAAATGTAAAGAGATATTTTTAACTCCTTTTCTAACATTATTCTCTCTTTATCTGCACATTCACTCTACATTTTCCTTTTCATTCTTAAAAAAAAAAAAGCTCTACATACATTGAAGTGAACGTACCCAACTCCTTCTTTTAATTCATTATTTTGTTTTATTTAAGTTGGTTTTAGACACATTTTTCATTTTGTTCTTTCTACTAAGCTATTTATTAAATTTTTAATTAAAGTTATACTCAAAGAGTAGGTAGTCCCCATCCTACACCTAAGTGCTTTTTAATCAATGGTGACAATTAAGGCCACAATTTATGCTGATGTCTTTATCATTTTCAGTAATAAAATATGATTAATAAATAGAAGAAAAAAAACACGATTAATAACAATGACCATTTGCTGCTGGGGATGGGATATATAGAACAGTTTTTAGGGGATCATAATTGGAAAAATATAAATTAAGTTTTTAATTTATTTAAAATTAATTAAAAATAATTAAAAGCATTCAATTAATAATTCCATCTATATAAACCCAATTTTGTGGATGGTGAAATCTATAGTTTATTTTAATAGAATGGGTGGATTTTCGGTTCATTTTCTTTAAATCAAAATTTTATATCATACAGATTTAATCGTAAATTAATTAATGAATTTAAATACATATTCATACCTTCATATGCCCTTATAATTTATGTTTTTTTTGTTGTTCTTGTTCAATGTCAATTCTTGATATATCTAGATTCCAATTTGTTTACATTTATCTAATAAACATTTAAGAAATATCAATAACACATTGTGTTGTTAGGTGAGTGTTATGTGTGTCTCAATAATTATAGACTATGTAGAAATCTTTGTAATTTAGTGAAGCACAAATAACATTTATATTCCTCGTAAGTATTTTGGTTATTTTATCAAACATCCATTGTTTATAACTAAAAACAGTAGCCTTTAAATTATTCTAATAAATATTAAATTTGTTGTCATTTAATGTTAGAAAATGCTAAGTCTTTAAATGATTCTAAACTTGTTGCCATTTAATGTTAGAAAATACTAAGTTTTATTGTGCGATTAGACACGTATTGTAAAAATATTAAAATATTATATTATATGTTTTAAATTATTTTCAAGAATAAATATTAAAACTTTTGAGTATTTTGATATAATGAATTTTTCAGTAAACAAATCTGCTTTTTTTATTATTTGTTAGACAAACCTAAAAACTGATAATTATGTCTGAAATTAGTTAGAAAGTTAAAAATATAAAACCATCAATATACCATTCATCTATTTAGGAATATTTAGGAATAGCAATTGGTGGGAATCATAAAAAATGAATTTTTGACAAGGCTTAATAGCAAAAGCAAAGAAAGAAATTATTAATTTGAAAAAGGAAATACATACCCTTAACTAATATTGGCCTAATCAATTCAGTGTCATCATTCATCCTTTTATTCTATATCTCTATCTTTAAAATGTCCTAAAATATAACAAAAAAAATAATAAGGATTCAAAGAGAGTTTCTTTAAAATTCGGGCATTATAAAAAAAGATTGTATGGATGAAGTGGAAAACAAAGTGCTAGAATAAAAAGCAGAGAGGTTTTGGTATAAAAGAATAGTCTAATTTTAACATGGCCTTACTAGCCAAATGGTATGGAGGCTAGGAAGGGATGAATGGGGCAATAGAAGGATATATTAGTATTACATAATGGATTGTTGAAGAGTCTAAATAGATACAATAATAGTACAAATGGCTCAACATGGTGGAGGAAAATTAAAAATGTGTATGGTATGGGAGAGAAAGATAAATAGTTCAATGACAATATTAAATGATTGGTAGGTACACTGGATAAAATTAGGTTTTGGGAGGATACCTGGTTAGGTGAGAAACGTTAAAGGATGTATATCCTAGCATTCATGCTAATACAAACCAAAAGGAAGTAAAATTAGGAAAAGCAGGTGCTTGGAATGAAGAAATTTGGGAGCGGAATCTATGTTGGAGAAGACAATAGTTTACATGCCTATTGTAGAAGAATTCTTCTAATTAATTCAAGAATGTGTAATGAATAAAAATAAGGAGGATGAGTGGTTATGGAAAAGGGAGGATAATATACAATATATAATAAGGTTAACATACAAGAAATTAAGAAATGAAGTGAGAGGAGAGGAGGAAGAGGTGTACTCAAAATTGTGGAGAATTAAAACACTACCATTGACCTAGTTTTGTGCGTAGAAAGTTTTGAAAGATAGGATAGCAACACATGACAAGTTACACAATAGAGGAATACTTATTAATATAATATCTGTTATGTGCGATACAAATGATGAAAATGTAAGTCATCTATTCTCCATTTATGATATAGTAAGTGTTAGAGATTACAAATCGACTAGAGATGATGCATTTCAATAGTTTATAAGTGGATGCAAACCTCACCTTACAAACAAATTTTGTAAGGTTGAGTTAAGCTTAAAGTGCACTTTTGATATGGTATTAGAGCCTATCCTAGCAAGGTTGTTGGGCTTATTGGGCCACCCGGTATTGGGCCGGTATCGGACCATCCTTCTATATAAGTTTTACGCTCGAGTTGAGGAGTCTCGTCGTGAAGGGTGTGTATTGGAGATCCCACATCGACTAAAGATGAAGTCTTTCAATAGTTTATAAGTGGGTGCAAATCTCACCTTCCAAGTCGGTTTTGTAAAGTTGAATTACGCTTAAAGTTCACTTCTGACAATAAGCAAAATCTGGAAACTTAATAACTTAATTATGGATAGGTAGGCAACATGTACACCATAACACAACCATTGAACACTTTCTTGGTTTTGATATGAGGGCTTGCAAAAAGAAATTATGTTTGGAGGTCGTTACCACAATTCAGATTAAACTTGGGCATGAATAACATGGAAGTATAGTAAAGCAACTTTTTGGTGCTTATACCCAAAACATGTCTAATTTTCTTAAGCTGAGCACAGTAAGAAACTATGAAAGTATTTGTGAATCATGTTGGGTCTACATAGACTATTGATCTCTAATTTGGAACATAGATAGGCATGGGTGGTTAGTGGTTGTTGATAACATGTGTCTACTTTAATTAAATTTCAGTACTAAAGTACTACACAAAGGTATATTATGAAATTCATGCATATATCAGGTAAAGAGTATAGGGTATCAACAAATCATTGAACAACCACATTACCATTTGAGAGCATCAAATCAAGACTCAACTCCAAAAAGAATCTCAGCTTAGTCAAAACAATCTGATGTTGGGTAAATAATCTACCATAAAGTCTCAGCTTAGACAAAATGTTATGATATTGCATAAATATCTACCATATATTTTAGTTTCTACATTTTCGGTGAGGAAGACTCAAATTAATTTTTGATACATCTAAACTGATAGAATTACCGTAGCTCATGTATGCACATTGTTCTACATACTAAAAAGCTAAAAGTGTATACTAAACACAGATGAAGGTCTACTCTATTAGAAAGGGGTGCCAGAATAAGTGCTCTAAAAGTGTCAAGCTCAATTATAATTAAGTCACCTTTAGAAAGGGATGCGTTAAGCTCAATTATAACTAAGTCACCTTGAGAAGGGTATTTTGGTCCGAATAAGAGACACATGTGCAAGTATTAGGAATGTATGAATTTTTCGTATTACATCTGATGGTCTCATGTGTTTCATCAAGGTCATGTGTGTAAAATCATTCAGAGAAATACATAACTGTGTTGTATGGGGTTCCCGTGGTGATGTATGTGTTGTCTAACATTATTGTCGCATCTTTTATAAATATTTTGTATAAAGGGTTGAAACATTCATTTTATATTTTTTTATTAATTTGTTTATTTTATTACTGATATAAATAAATAAATGTATTTAATATCAACAAAATTGTAAAGCATTAAAATTTTTCTTTTTGGAATTACTTATAAGAAATTATTATTGTTTATAATATAATTATTATTTATCAAACTGGTTATTTTCCCGCATTAAACTTTAATGTTATGATAGGGGTTTATTAAAGAGTATTTCGAATTTTGAAATGCTTAGTTGTTTGTATTTACATAATAAAGTTTACTAAAATAATTTGATTTAAAAATGTTTTTAATTTATCTATAACATTTATTAATTTAATCTTTTCTCATTTGTAAAAAAACTGAAATATAATTGTTAGTATCTCATATATATATATATATATATATATATATATCACGAGTTTCTCATGTAGGATATTTTCTTTTAAGAGACATAATGAACGTGGTTCAGTTTAGATAATTAGACTTGGATATGGATGAAAGGTGATTGTCACCAAGTTTGCCCTCTAATTTACGTTGCGTGATCAATCGGACAAGAACACGACAGTGTGCGAACTCTGATTGTTTAATGATGACATGTTCACGTCCTTCGCAAATAATTAATCAATCACCTATAAAGAACTTCTCACAAACAATGTTTTAAACGTGAAACAAAGTGGTATAGTATAGTGCAGCAAAAGCATAATCAGTGTACTACTTACTATAGCCACTCGTTTATTTTTTCAAAACGAATTGAAGGACACATAACTAGCACGTTGACCACATTTGGAAAGACAGAAGAAAAGTTCCCCCTTTATATGAGTGATCTGCATATACTTCACATGAAAGATTTGTTAACAAATTCATTAAAATATGATTACGTGAAGAAGGTTCGAAAATGTGTCCTATATTGTGCCACCTCAAACAGGAGGAAGTTTACATATTAAGGTGCACCGTGTCTTCTTTTCACAAAAGCTTCTCTTGATTAAGATTTTTGTTTGTTGATATATCTACATGCACATGTATATGAAGGAACGGAGAAAACTCCAATAATTAATTAATTAATTAATTAATTTAGTTCCTCGTGAAGGGAAAATCTCACGTTTCCCTAACAACTACATCCATGATATAAGAAAAGTAGTTAGTTCAATTAATCTGTTCAATTTGATAATTCCCATAATCATAATTAACCTGATTCTATAACATAAAGTCACCAACTATGTTTTTCAAAATATGAGTGGTGTGGAGGACCAAACCCGTCAAAAACTCTGCGCGTAAAGCTTTAGGTCGTTAGTTTCGTCTCTTTCATTTTTTTTTTTCTCTCTTTTTCCTTTTGACAAAAGAGATACACGGAATTGATGTTGGATCTCAAATTAAACTCGTTGCAAATGAATATTCTTCCCAATTATGGACAAAACAAGTGCAACGTTAGTGAGTAAAGTCATTCATGCTACAAAAAGAGATAAAGGCAAGTACACGGTTGGAACTTGAAATCATTGATTATTCGCACATGAAAAAAAAAAAAAAGAACAAATTGTCCTCCGCAGAGCTCTTTTTATAGTCAAATTAAGTTGACAATATAAATCAGAACAAATATATAAATTTAACCAATTATTGATCAAAACTAGTGTTTATCTATGGAAGGATATTTGTAAACACTGGACGGCAATATTACAAAAGTTGATAGAGATTTCACCATTATCCTAGTATGGTATGTAAATAATTGAAGAATACTTTTCATATATAGTAGCAGAAGGTGTCTTTGGATATCTTCTTTTTCCCTGTTATGGGATAAAAACATGAAGCTATTCACATTCTTAAGCAACATCTTTTCCTCAAATTAGAATTAAGTTTCATGCGCAATCAAAGACATTCTTTCCAATTTCTTGTATAGTGTAAACTGGTACAAAAAAGGCCATGCTTTATTGTGAATGACATCTTGGGTCCCAAGGAGAAAAACCAAAAACAGAAACCACTAAAAAAATCATTAGGGTTACTGTGGTTCCATGCTAGTGGCCTCAGTTTTCACCTCTGCACGTTCTTTAATGGGTAAAGAATTCTGATGATGAGTCACTCCTTCTTTGCTTTTTGCCCACAAAACACTATAGAGGCTTAAAATCAGCACAATGCCTCCCAGAACGCTGAAACAAAAAGTTTAGAGGATTAGGGCAACGGAGTATAAAATAGTTTCCACGTATTCTTTCTTTTTCTTTTTTGACTTTTGGCTTTCCATCACAGTGTACTTAATAACTTTTGTTGATTATATTAATGCAGCTTACCTAACTTTTTCATATAAATGTATACTGATTTCAGAGGAATATGACAAAAATGAAATATGACTGCCAAACCGGTTAAACATGCAAATGGAAAGAATGTATACATATATATTTACTAGTTTATAGTAATCAAGGGTTCAAAATATGTTTGCATACATACATATATATATATATATATATATATATATATATATATATATATGTGTGTGTGTGTGTGTGTGTGTGGAAAGGAATCAATAGGAGTCAAATTCAATTTACAATCTTTTTTGCTTTCGACGATTTTATTGTTTTTTACTAGTTTACGAATTTAGTTATTTTAATCATGTTAGAGTACTATTTGAAAATATGAATTAGATATTGTTGAAGAATTGTGTTTAGAAGAAAGTAATCAAATTTTGCTTTTGGTAAAAACCGAAACACTTTTTATATATTTAATATTTCTAATTTTACAATATTTATATATTCTTACATTTGGTTGAATTGCAATATTATATTCACCTTTAATTATTGAACCTCAATTTTGGTCATCCTTTTTTTTGCCGATTTAATATTTATATTTTAGAAAAATCATAATTTTGGCCAGTTATATATCAATATCAATTTTGTGTACATTTATTTTTATATTTTTATTAATTCTTTTTACTGTCCCTTAAAAGAATATGTCCCAAAAATCACTTCACTAGTGGGTGAATACATTACATAATTACCTTAATTGGTAGATTATTAGACAATAAGGATACCATGTCATTTTTCTGTTAGTTGCTTTTTAGTTTTAACTGGTTGTAAATGATTTTTAATAACTTTCAGTGTTCTGTTTTTAGAGTAATCTTTCACTATTTTTTTTTTAATGAAATTCAGTTTGTCTCAACTCTCTATTCTCTCTCTCATTCCCTTTCGTTCTTGTTCTTCAAAGTTGAATATGTTCTTCAAAACCAAAATCTATATCACCTTACAAATCCTTCATATTCTTATTATCTCAACACAAATGATAATTATATGGTTTTAATTCTTTCTCTATTAACAATGACAATAGAAAATCTATTTATCAGACTATTGACAACAATAAAAAGGTCACATAATTAAAGAATTGATCAAAAATTTATAAAGAGTTTGAACTTATTTAGGCTAAGACATCTAGATACAAGTACAAAATTGTAAAAATCACAGTAGAATTTGGAATATAAAAAAAATAAGACCTTTATTTATAAAAATTATATAGAGTTTGAAACATCAAAAAAATATGATCTGTATTTATAAAAATTTATAGAATATTGTAAAAATTATTTTAAGCCTTGAATTTTAGACCAACTAAAATAGAATTTTAAATCTTGTATTTTAAGTCAGGATAGTGTAAGATATTAATTTTGAATCTTATAATTAAGTAGAAGACAAAATCATGTGACTGTGAGAGATAGAAAATAACATAAAAGATATTAAATAATTTTATATTAATTATATGAATACATAATGAAAAACTTTGAATATTACCATAAATTTTGAGATTATAGTATTTAATTAAATTTTATTAAATATAATGTAATAATTAACGTAAATTACTTAGATAAAATTTTATGTCTCCACATAATATGTTATTTAAGTCACAAAGATAGTATCAGCTAACCAACCTGTAAGTAATATATCAAACCACCCATACAAAAATTCATTCATAATCAGTCATCTGTAATATTGGACAAATAATTTCTCTTTGATAAACACCGTTATAATGATTCTCCTATTCTACTATTTCCAAACACCTCCCAGCACTAACAAAAAACTAACTTGAAATGATTTTAATCAATATTAAAAAATAATATAATAGTCATAATCTTCATTACAATTTTACATTAATTAATTAAACGATAACATTTTTTAAAAATAATTTTTCCGACATGCGTGTTTTGATATTTTAATTAATCTTTATATTAAGAGTAAAATAGTATTTCCTTAATTAAGCATTGTAACTCACCTTCCCAAACATAGGGGCTCGCCCAAGAGAAATATGGAACCTGTGGTAGCAATTACAAAACTTAGCGGGTTCCACATCGCAGGAAAAACTGGTCCTTTCTTTTGGATAACCCAAGTTTGCAAGTAGTAGATGAGTCCAGTCACTAGTATCCCCTGTAAGATGCAGGAGATATTATCATACTAATATTAGACAACCATTTCAAACTTAACTCATCTAAACTTTTTATCAATATAGAATTGAACAACTTTTTATGTTTTGGAAGATGTCACACTCTAAAGCAAAAACAACATGATCAAATAAATGGTGAGGCATTCTAAGTTGCAGGGTCCTTTTTCTCCGGTGTGAATTTGTGCCAAGGCAGATTATCTCTTTGAAATTTAGATATGGCACATTATTATGACAGAACTTTCTCCCCTAATTTAAATTGAAAAAAATACCATCCACTACAATGGCATTCTTTCTAGCATCAAGCAATGAGTCACAGAAAAGAAGTTGCAGGAATAGAATGAATGACTTTGATACTTACACAGTAAACAACTGCAAGCAGTTTCATGTCCCAACCCAACTTCCATTTCTGGATATCTCTTTCAAAAGCTATAGCAACACCAAATGACTGGATTGAACTTGTTAGGCACTGAAGGCTCGTGAGCTTCAGCTTTGCAGGGTAGCTTTTAAGAATTTGTGCCTGCTCTTTTTCGGAATCAGTGTGAGTGCAGTCATAAATATCGCCAACTAAGCAAAAAACAGAATTGTGTATACACATACATACATCTGTACGGAGGAAGAAATAAAAGAAGAAGAGAAGCATTTCATATCAGAGAAAAATATTTTACAGAAGAGTACATGGTGAGGTTATATCAATATATATATATATATATATTATGGGTTTGGTGAGAAGGTCCACGACTTCGAAACGAGAAGGTAGATGTATAAACTACAATCTCTTATTCTAAATATGGTCACGAACAAAGTGTAAAACTCAATCAAAATGCTTCCAATGTGAGTGCATAACTAGATTGGCTGCAAGTAGCAAAGCTCCAAGGTTTCATAATATATTTTTAGCATTGGTGAAGAAATGTTGAGTTCAATGAGAAGCGATTTTATTCAAGTAATTTCTATCAGAACTGCAACGACACTTTGATACTCCACTTCTACTTTATTATAAGATACAACCTTATGCTTGTGAGAGGACACGAGACGACGTTGAAGTCGAGATAAAGAGAGTACCTAGCTGTTTATTTTTAATCATCAAGATCGAATCCCCAATCTGAATCATAGAAGCAACAAGGGAGAGAGTAGAATAGCTACGAAGAGGAAGCCTATGATGATTATTCCTACAAGATAGCATAAGATGTGTTTAACTGCCTTCTAGTGATGTTATTGAGGATGGTGCATCTAGTGACAAACTTTTTTAAGACTGTAAGAAAGCTTTGGACATGTAATGGTTAAATAATGAAGAGTTCCTACAATGGAAGAATAAAAAGTTAGACCGATGACAGAACTGGATCATTAAGTGTTTCAATTGTTAGGTTGGTTCTTCTCGTGAGGTTCAAACCAATTATTTTTTTTTACATGACACATGACAGACTAAGTATAATATATCACCACTATAATTAGGATAAAAGTTTAATATTAAAGGTGTGCAATTGTGAGAACATTGGTGTGTGTGGAGAAGTATGTAAGCAGCCGCTTTGAAGAAGAGAGGGAGAGACAAACACAATTTGCAGCTACTTTGTGTAGCAAAACTGTGTTAATTGTTTTAAAGATCTAACGGTGAAACCTTGTCTGATCGGGCTGTAATTTTTATTGAAGATTTCTCACTCATATTTCTTCAATCTAGGCGGTGAGATTGTCTATAGTGTCATGAATTTTGTGAAGAGCTGTTGTTCGCAAAAAGTTTGTGTTACTGTCATTCTCAGTTGTTTCGGAAATCCAACCATAAAATATTCTCCAATTGCACTGAAATTTTTACTAAAGTTTTATCACTCACATTGCGTTGTTTTGGATGGTCGGATTTGAGATCAAAGCTCTAGTTTACTTCCAGAAAATTCGTGAACAGTAAAAGTTTTTCTAGTGACAAGATTCTTGAACTCTTCTTTTAAATTTAAGTTTGTTGATATTTTGGACCATTGTTAGTGAACATTTGAGGACTATGAAGAATTGTATTGATATGCTTTGTGATTGGATTTTGCGAGACTCATTGTACCTTTTCTTTGGTATTATTGGAGTATTTACCGTCATGTGAATTTTTTTATCTCTATTGAGAAGTTTTTTCCACATTAATTATTGATATTGATTTATTCTTCTGTTTGTTTTCGACTGCATATTATTTTTGTTTGGATTGATTTATTGCTTTCAGGGTGTTTTCGTATTATTATGATAAAAGTGAATCTTATTGCTTCCGTTATCTGACATCATTAATATCAGTAACAATGTAATATAAGGATCGATTCTATAAGTTACAAAAGTAAAGAACAATCATATTCTTCAGGAAAACGATCAAGAATGGTTTCGATATGATCTTTAGGAGTAATGGGTACTCCTATGATTGCAAGAGTGTAAACTACCTTCTTGACATCAAGAAGAAAGAAGTTAACAAGGTGTTCTTACTTGTGAGTCGGGTGTTACATATAAAGCTTCCTCACTTTAGCACGTGTTTGAATAGTATAATAAGATCGCAACTTCGTCTAGATATGGTAAGATGTCTAAACCCACCATCTTGGTGAGAGTTGTAGGTATCATGGAAGCAAGAAGCCAAGCTACAAGGAGTTCGTCTTGCTACTAATAGTTAGTAAAATCTTCCATTGATATTTCAAAGACGTGCAAGGTCCATTCAAGAAGTAAATGAGTTTGAGACCATGTACAATAGCAAAGACTAGTTGTTGCCAAGAAGATAGTTGTTGTTGTTCAACTTATGACTGATTGGGGTATTAAATGTATGGGAAGGGAAGGTAAGACGAGCACAGGAATGATCATGGTGAATTTGTGTAGATGAAGAGGAAGACATAGATGTAAAGAAAAAGGCTTTAGGCAACATGTTTCAAGAAAAAGAAATGAAAGAAGGGAAGTTTTTCCTATAAGAGAAATTTACATAAGAGTACATGGTGATGTTATATCAGCACACACACTTTCCGTGAAGAGATGCATAAATATATATATATATATATATATATATATATATATATATATATATATATAAATCTCATGCAACCACATGCAATTATACAGTTATAACTAGTCAAGTAATACCATCTAAACACAATAAGTATGAGAACTTATAAACTAACACTTGTTTCCATCATTCTAGACCGTATCATAAGTTGGAATAGCATAAATATGCAACACAAGTGGCTCTACCTGAATTACAAGCCAAAGGCTCCAAATGGTGACGCTTAAGAACAAGAGTATAGAACCCAAGATCCATCTTTTGTCAGATGAAAAGTGATCTTCATGATGTGGACTGTGGTGACTGTGGTAATGCGCAATCCTTAACTGCGGTCCCTTGTAAAATGCTAGGGTGGCTACACCAACCAAGCACAGAAAAACACTTCCTATCTTTGCAATTCCACATTTTGTCCTTATATTTACCTTCTCCATTCTGCAAGATTGGAATGGCAAGTGAACTAGATTCGAATAATGATGTTTGTATGATAAACAAGAATAATACCTTTTCTGCATGTTTGGATTATAATTTGCATGTCCCAAACACGAATACTACCTTTACATAATGTGAATCGATTTCGTGAATATAGATCTATTTAGTGAAAAAGGCGTATCATATATCTCATTGGAAAAAAGAATCAAAACTGATAGAAAAAAATAATCAAAAAGAAAGTGCAAGACAAAGCACAGTCATGGCATGAATCAACAAGAGGAATCTCACGTAAATATCATAAAATATGCTTCTATTTCACGAAAGATTTTGTATATGTTCCATTCTAATAAACTTAAATTATAGAACAATCTATGATTAACAACTTTTACACACTATGTGTACACTATGCTGAATTGCTTTTGACTCCCAAACTTTGGTATGAGTAATGAGGAAAAATTATTAGACCAAATCATAATTTGATCATTATTACAACTAAAACACACTCTCATAATGAAACTCCAGCTTCTATCAAAATCAAAATAGATATCATATACTGGCAACGTGTTTCCAGTGACAGGTCCAAACTGTTACAAGAGAAAGAGGTAAAAACTGATATCCCAAATACTACCTGAGAAGCACAGCAAAGAAAAACGTAGATGCGGGGACAGAATTGACAATTGCAGCGGCCAAAGTGGCAGACGTGTAAACAAGGGCAATTGCTTGCATATTTAGAGTCAAAGTGAGTCTGAAAAGCAACAAATTAAGATCATATACTTAAGTTTCCCCTCTCAGAGTAACATTTTATGAGAAATCACAGAAAAAAAACAATACCATACCCGAAAAATGAAGACACAAAAATCTTGCAGAAGGTCAAAAATGAAAGTGACACTGACACTGCCCTTTTTCTGGAACATATCATAAATAAAAAAACATGTCAGTGATATATAAAGTATAAACACAGTACTATATCCATATGAAAAATCAAAGAAAACTAAAGAAAAAGAGATCCTTAATTACACACTTACTTTTCAAGTATCAAGGCCAGAGGAACCAAAATAACTGCACCAATGACCTGTCTATAAAATATGAACACTAAGGTATTCATTCCCCCGTTAAAGACAGCCTTGGAGAGCAAGGTTAGCCCTGAATATATCAATTGTGCTACAAACATTGCCAAATAAGGCTTTAGTTCACCCATTTTCCACGGATATTTTCATTACTCAACTGCACATACACATATATATAGAATTTCAAATTGGTTGTTCATTGATGTGTTTGATTATGCTCTAATGAACTTACAGTGGGATTGGAAATGTCAGGGGGTGTATCTATTCTCCAAGCACTTGCATTAAATCATTATCATAGAATCTCATCTTTCGGTTGGATTAAATCATTATTATAGAATCTCATCTTTTGGTTTTTCTACCAAAATATAATAATTTAGCAGTAACAACTTGCAACTTTCTACGCCAACCTTTTCAAAGGGAGTATTTGCAATAGAAATTTTTGGTATTCCTTTCCAATGAGTGATTGATTACGTTAAATTTGATAAATTTATATTTTAAATTAAGTCAATTTTGTATAAGTATTTTTTTGTTGAAAACGGAGTCTAGGTGAGCATGAACAAATAATGCTAATATTATCAAAAGCAATTCCCCCCTTTTCCGTTTTTTTTTTTTTTTTTATATTTATCAGTTTTTAAATTTAAGATGATATTAGATATGCCAAAACAATATAAAAATATTATTAACTTGACCATATCCTCAATTGATAGGCGAAGTTTTCCTATCACTGGAGAATAAGGACAATTTCTTCCTGCATCCCCTTATTTCCTTCCTACACCTCATTATATTTTTAAAATATTATTTTTGGAGTGAAAAAGTAGCTTTTGAAATTAGTATTTTAAAATTAATTTTAGGAGGGTAAAAATTAATTTTAGAATATTGTTTCTGGAAATTTAATTTAAGTTTTAGAATTCTTTTTGAAAACATGTTCTCGAAACTCCATTTTTAAAACATTCTTCGAAAATCTTATTTTAAATACATATTCCAAAATTGTTTTTACTCTACTCAAGTATTTTTTTCCTACAAAATGCTTCTTTCGAAACTGAATTCTGTATGATTTCCAGAATCTTTTTTTCGAAAAAAAAAAATTGCACTGCACCTTACAAACAGTGACGCTGCAAATCACCCTAAACCGTCGTACCTTAACTCTCCAATAACACAAAACACTCCTCTAACCAAAACAAAGCTTTCTTACCAAAATCTAATTCAAATCAAACCCAAATCAAATTTTACAACTTGTAATAAGAAGAGAACCAAATGAGATAGGGAACCAATTACCAACATCGAAGACACTACATTACCTCCGGCGAGTAACCATATCACTTCTGACAAACCAAACGTCTACCCTAAAACTTTAACCCCTTTTATATCAGCCAACAGCTACAATTCTATCTTTTATTCTCATTTTGGATGCAGGAAGCAACTGCCAAGTATTAGCCTTAAAATTAATACGACAAGATCACACTGTTCCAATCCCAAAATTTGAGATAGAACCAACATATATCCATTATTGTCCGAGATGGGTAATCGAAGAGGACAAAATCGAAGAGATCTCACAATAATTAGAACTAAATCAAATTTATAAAACGACGTTACTAAATATAAGACTTACACTGTAGTTGAATATAAGGTATGGATCTCAGACACCTATGATGAACAAAATATAGCCATAGATTATTAAGCGTGACTAATCTCTAGCGTCTAGTGTAAAAAAAGATTGAGGAAGCCAAATATAAAACAGTTATAGAGGTTGTACTCTTATTTTGAATAAGTTCATTTTTTTTGTAAAGTTGTCTTGTTTTTTAAAATAATACCCACCCGCCTTTTTCCTCCTTGTTTCGATCCTTTGAAACAAACACTCCTTAAAAGAATACGTAGATAGAATGTTTTTAAAAATTAAAAATCTTAATTTTAACTAAAGAAAATGAGAGAAAGGTAGTTTTAATATTTCGTTGTTATTTTGATTTTCAACGTTGAATCAAGTTTTAACCTAAAAAAGATCATATTATTGCTACATACTAATAATAGTAATGAATTTAAATATACACACACATTTTGCATTACTTTTTCTTTATATAAAAATATATCAGTCTGTGTAGATTATTTGAATTCATCAACATTTTTAATTAAGTATTTATAAATTTTGTTAGTATTAATGTTTGTCAAAAAAAATACTGATATTATTTAATACTTTTTTTTTCAATAATACTTTTTATACTTTTAAGATTCAACCCTAAACGTTGTTTAAGAATATTGAATTTAAAAAACTTTTTTTTCTGGGAAAATACTGTTTTTTATTGATTATAAAAATGTCAGATTAAAGTTTATATATATAATTAATTAATTAAAATCAGTTGATGATTAATATGTATTATTTAGATTTATAACTGATTACTTGCGTATTATAACCTGATAAATTTTATTAGATATTATATCTATTTTTTATTGAACATTATTTTCTTCATATTATTTTAGATAACGAGTAGTATAATTTGAATTTAAATATTTGCTTAATTAAAGTTGGTTGGTTTAACATTTGAAATAATCTACGTTCCATAATATATATATATATATATATATATATATATGAAATATAATTTAATAAAAAAATATAATATTTATATATGAAAGTTCTACTATTAAAATATTTTATTTCGTAAAATAATTTAAAAATTAAATATTAAATGTTTCAATTTGTTTCAACTAAAGCCAGATCGTCTTGGTTTAGTTTTAACGGCTCGGAATTTATTTATTTTTTATTTGGACTCCTTATAGGTTGATATGGAAACCTCCTAAATCACACCACTAACATTCAATTTCAATGATTCCGTTTCATTATTATATCATAAATAATTATAATTTAATTAAGTTTCTAAGTTTGCAGTAAATTTAATTATTTTAACTAAATTTCCATTAAATTTTTTATTTAACTAGTATTTAGCATTTTTATATTTTCTAATTAAGTTATTCTAGTTTAACTCCATCCTTTCATCTTGTTTATTTGTTTTTAAATATTAAAAATGTAAAATTTCATCATTAATGAAAAATAATATTTCGATTAATATAAAATAATTTTTTTTATTTTTATTAAAAATGCATTCGATAATAAAAAAATTATAATTCTCTCTTACATCAATAATTTGACGTTCTTAATTGTTATAGATAATGAAGAGAGAGTTGTAAAAAAAATATAAGGTATCTCGTTACGTAACATATTTTATTTAAAAAAATAATAAAAATCACTTATTAATAAAAATATTATTAATATTAAATACAAAATTTGAATACAAAGTAAGAGAACTAAGACAAATAAAAGTCATGTCACATTGAGATCAGATGGTGAAAGCTCAATTAAAAATTATATACTTTTTAAATATTTAATAAAAAAACTCAATTAAAAGCAACCGAGAGATTTAAAACTTAATTGTTCCATAATTATATTTATAATGTAAATTTTGTCCGAAATTTTTGAACCTTTTATTTTTGCATTAGAAGAGTTGTTAGAAAATGCCGGTATAATTTCAATTGCGCTAGTTCTAAACCCTTCCCAAGGCAGATGGGTAACTAACCAAAGTACTGCAACACTGGAAGCATTGGATTTGATAGTTGCAATCGTGATGAGACCCCTACTCGAAATGAAGCAGTGGGTAGCGGTTAGGGTTCGGAGGCGTCAGTGGTGGCACGAGTCTCGAGACGTGAAGGTTTCGGTGTGGTGGGATTTCGAGAACTGCCAGGTGCCGGCGGGGGTTAACGCTTTGGATGTGGCGCCGGCGATCACGAAGGCTGTGAGAGCGAGTGGTATTAAGGGCCCTCTCCGAATCAACGCTTTCGGTGACGTTCTGCAACTCTCAAAACCCAACCGGCAAGCACTTTCTCACACTGGCATTCATTTCACCCACATTAAAGGTTTTCTCTTTTTCAGCTTCATTTTAGTTCTGGATTATGGTTTTGTTTAGAGGAAACTTAACCCAATTTTCTGAAGGAGCTAACAGAAATAACTTTTAGGATTGATTCATATATAAGTTAATTTTATATTATAAACAAATTAGTTTTATTTTTTCCTTCTTATTTTTCTATGCTAATTATTTATAGAGAAGATGCAGCAGGTAATGAGGTGACTTCGGCTTAACAAATAATGGTTGTTATGTGATAGGGACATGATTGAAATTAAACATTAAACATTTGGTCGTTGTAGGTGATACTATATTAGGAATTGGTCCTTTTATGAAGAAAAAGAATTCTAGTTTTAGCCATTAGGATTGAAAACGAGGGAGTAGAAAAAAAGAAACAAAGGAAGAGAAATACATTGGAAAGTTTTGTTGTATGGATGTGGTGAAAGAGAGTGGAAATATGTGAGAAATGAATGGGAAGTTTTTAATTTGATGTGTTTTCCAGCTTGCGGTCAATATGGCTTCGGTAGTTTCTTGTTTCATTCATCTACGCTTTTAGCTTTTCAAATTATAATGACTTTAAGTATTTTTGTTGCAGGTGGAAAGAACAGTGCTGATAGATTTATTCTCATGAATCTTATGGACTGGGTTTCTCAAAATCCTCCGCCTGCCCATCTCTTTTTGATATCTGCTGATGGAGACTTTGCTGAAATGTTGCAACGGTTAAGAATGCATAATTACAATATATTACTTGCTAGCACAAGGAATGCTCCTGGTATCCTCTGCAGTGCAGCAACTATAATATGGCAATGGTCTTCATTAGTAAAAGGGGAACATCTTTCTGGAAAACATTTAAACCATCCTCCTGATGGTTTGTTTGCTTCTTGGTATAGAAATTACATGATTCCTGAAAAACCATTCTCAGATGTTCACAAGTCTGCATCTTCACAAAAGGTGGATATGTACAAACCTTCCTCAGATTTTCACACTGTTCCAAAAAAAGTTGTAATCCAGGTTTGCCGTATATTAAGGTCACATCCAAAAGGAATCCCAATTGATGATCTTCGTACAGAGTTGAAGAAACGGAAAGTGTATTTTGGTAAAAAGTTTTATGGATATGGAACATTTTTTCGCTTTCTAGCATCGACACTGCATGTAGAGCTTGAGCCTTTAGGCTTTGGTAGTTTTCATGTATGTCTGATCCCCTCAGAAAAACCCAAACCTTTTCAGGGCAAAGCTGTGAAATCCATAGCATCTTGTACTAAGATCGATGAGAAGGGATCTGCAGCAATTCTAAAGCTAAAAGGTGAGGATAAAAACAAGGTTAGAGAAGCAAATTGGACACCGTTAACTGCCTCATCTCATGAAAGGAGTATGAATGATGATTCAAAATCACTTTCATTGGTTGAAAGACACATGTCTCAGCCCCCAGATGCGATGCAGAAATTTTCAGTGTGTAGTGGAAAGGTTGTTGATATGACTACTGAACAACTGTCAGAGATTCAACCACAACGCAAGGACAACCAACTTTCCAAAACTAAGCCAGATTCCTTAAAATTGAAAACGGGTTCTAAAACATTATCTGATTGTGACATTGTTGGCTCTGAGGATGCAAGTTATAGAATTCAGGAAAAGTACAAGACTTCAAGGAATCACTCTGCAGGAAATCATCAGACAGCAAAAGAAGACATTAGTACTGCAACCTATGAATCTGCTAATTTTAGAGCAAAGAACAAATATGAGAATTCAACTAGAAAAGAGGTTGATGAAGTTTGTCACAGCCCATATTCTATACAAGCTTCGCTGCTTGATAAAATACCTAGTGGAAGTGATAAAACTAATAGGAATGGTCCAACTTTCTTTGTCTGGATCAGAAACTGGTGGCAATTTTGGAAAGGCAATGCAGAATCTGGTGTTTCAGCTGATTATCATAACAAGGTGGTTAGTCATTTCGAGGATTCCAACCCATCTGAACTAGTAGAGAAAACAGTTCAGGTTGTGAGTGATTTTAAAGAACCCAAGTTATCACCAACCTGAGTTGTTTTCTAGCGGTTCCTTTTGGGATGACATAGAAACTTTTATTTTCACGCTCAAAGGATCATTTATTGTTTCTCAGTCGAAAAACATGTTACGCACTAATCTTGTACAAGTCTTTTAAAAATTCACCCTTTTGCTATGGGTAACTGCAAAAGAAAGGAAAACACCTTAACAAATTAACTATAAAGTTGTGTGTCCATTTTGATATTTTATGATATGATATCATTATGTAGCTACCAGTTTAAAGAGTTACTAGCATGCCCTTTTGTTTGTATCAGGGAGGATATGGCGTATAAATTGCTAAAGGATGGACCCCCGGTTTTAAGATCTCTCACTGAAGAAGATATTCTTCAATTGGTGGAGTTGTTAATATCAGAGAAAAAGTGGTTGGAGGAAATCCCGTCCCAAATATTTCCTTTTAGGGTAACTCAACCAGTTCAGGGGAACTCATTGATGCGCCAATCTCAGGGTGTAAATGGCTTGAGATCCCTCTTTCTAAGCAGAGCATCACAATCCAAGTTGCAAAAGTCATCTGAACATGATATGGAACAAGACAATAAGAGTATTCCTATATCTGGAGTTTCTGCAACAGCCATTGAGAATAAGGGGAGGTCTAGAAAGGATATATTAGAAGATTGTCAGTAATGTGTGAGCTAGATATTTAGGGAAAACCCAGATGGATACAGTATCAGTTCTTTTCCAAGACTGTTAGTTGAGAAGTACGTTGTCATAATGCCCGAAGTTAAAATAGATTCTATTTATATATCCCTATGTTCCTCCTGTTAGTGCCTCTGAAGGGAAGACTTTTAATCTCAAAAACTCAAGTAGCCACTTCCTGTCATGCTCGCTCAATTTCAAACTCAGGGAATTGTCCGATTCAGCCCCCAAAGATGACAGCATTAACTCTCAAATGGAAGAATTAGGTCCCGTTTCTACCAATCATTCCTACCAGATTAATCTGGAGTCAGAATTAAGTCAGAAAGCCAAAGTCATCTAAGCCTTGATTATGAACCTGTAGAAGCTTAACGAAAGAGAAAAAAATTTCTCCAAAGATTATATGTTACAGGTAAATACAATACAAAATAGATAATATAAATTATGCTAACATTTTCCGTTTAAGTTAGAGCATAAAAATGAAATGTTCTAAGCTTGAAACTTACATTGAATTGAGCTATCTTCTCAAGGATTGTCACAATATCACAAGTTGATTATTGGAGTCAACAAACACAATGTAAATTTCTTTAAGTTAGTACAAATTTTTTTAAAGTCAGGGTTGGAAACAATATGAAGAACTGCTTGATTATCATCATACATATTCTTTTGTTGTATTCGCAAAACCTCAGTTCTTGTAAAACCTTTGTTCTATTTACACAAGTTCATAAATGAATAATGTTATTGTTCTATATTCAACTTTAGTATTGAATAATGTTACTGTTGTATATTCAACTTTAGTAGTTGATGAGTAATTGTTTTATTTTTTGTTTTCTTACGAAATAATATTCCTCCTTGATGAAAACACTATTAATATTCAATAGTGGAATTTCAACATTTGAGTCAAGTTTAATAACATACTCATCCATCATCCATAACCAATTGTCTTATGCCTAGGTGAAAAAACTTAGCCTCAATGTATTTATGTTCAAGAGTTTGCATTTTAACAATTTATGATTTGTCATCAGGATGATTAAGTGTTCTAGTTACATCTTTTTGGATAGAAAGGACATAATTGATAATAGCTTAGAGAATTGTAAATAGGATGAAGATTACGGGTAAAGCAAAGATGATGGTTCAAGACTTAATTAAGAGGACTTATCATGTTATATTAGACCAACCACTTATGGTTTGCGTGGATTCAACGACTGAAATGTGTAAGACCTGTTAGATAGAGTAACTTCGTGAGAAGAACAAGGGAAGATATATGCATCTTAAGGTGACACTTACAAACATACGATACCCTTTTGTCTCAGGAGAGTAATGATGATACCTTTTTAGAAGCTAGAATATCCTAGGCAGATACATTTGATGGCTCTTGCAAAGAGTTTGTCCAGACTTAAAGAAATGTTATTACAAAACATCCAAAACCAAGGACAAGAGAAGTAACATTAGATAGAAGTTCATCTGGAAACAAAATGGAATAAGGAAAATTTATATAAAGAAGGTATTCTATTGATAAGAAAATAACTCGTAAGAATAACATCATCCCAATGATAAACTAGTATATTAGCACTAAGTAATAAGGTGCATGCAGTTTCAAACAAATGTTTATTTTAATTTTTTTTCTACTATACAATTTAGCTAAGGTGTATGAGGACACGTTCATGATGTAAAATTCATGTGAGCTCAAAATAGCGGAAAAAAAGAAGAAAAATATTCTTTGACATTATTATTTTTGAAGATTATCCAATTTGATTTTAGATTTAATTCAAGAGAGATATAAAGAAAGACAATTTTGACAATTGCATAATGTTCTTTAATTAAATAAACTCATGTATATTTGGAGCATTCATCAACCAAGGTAAAAAATTATGAAACCCAAAATATGTAATACGACTTAGGAAAGAAGGATTTGATATATTTTTCAAGTTGACACGACTCACACTTTAGGACTTGAAGTTACTAGGTTCAGGAATCGTTTGTTTTAATTTTGACAGATGTGAATGACCTAAGTGATCATTCAAATATTTAGGAAGAGAAAAGATATAAGTAGAAGAGAAAAGATAGGAGGCAAGTTCAGAAAGTCAGAGACATATTGATGGAGATCAATATAATTCTTTGATTATTCAGTGGTGTCAATGTGATATGATGAATTAAGACATCCTGGGATAATAGGCTATAGAATTAGGTGTCAAATCTGTGGTAGAATAGGTTATTTTGCCATACATACATTGTCATTATACTAAAATCTTTGGGCTTAATTATTTTTTGTATAAAGGATGGATCATTCCTAAATACCTGATTCTATTAATTTCATTCTTAACCTATAAAAAGAAAATCAATGTCGGTATGCTCAAACAATTGTGAATGATGTGTTTCCTAAATTTTATTGTTGTTTTTTATTTTTGTTCTTTTAATTACTCTTATCAATTTATAAGTATTTACTACTTTGAAAAGCACTTTCAACAGACTTAGACCAACAAAATTTTTAAATAAGGGAAGGATGAATATTAAAAACAAATCTATATGGTGGGGACAACATATGCAAAGATATAACAAAAAATCTTAGTTAAAAGAAAAATGTGAATGAGATTCTCTTTAATTACATTCTAATTATATGGAGAAAAGATATAAAACACAACCACTATCAAGTGCTAAATTGCTATGATGACATTAATAAGCAAAATATGCAATTTGATATGTTTGGTGTCAACTTTCATAAGAGAAAGGTGTAATTTTATTTATGAAACGGATGAATCAAGTAAAGAAAATACTTAAAAATGATATGTGTATAAGGAAATACTTAAGAATGATATGTGTATGTTACTAAACAAATTACTTGACTAAGTGTTAGTCTGGCAATGTATACAAGTGAAAAATTATTATTCCACTTCTAAGTGCATAATAAAGGTCGTTTAAATTGAACAAAATAACTAAGACAAAAAAAAAAGGAAAAAATAACTAATTAAACATTTTTTTTGTTTTTTATAATATTTTTTAGTACAATAATCTATATTATATTAAACCATTGGAGGTCAATAGAATAAAAAAAAAAAATAACCATTAAGGGTCATAACAAACTGAATCATGACTAATGAAATAAATATATATAATTTATTTATTTAGATAAACAAATACATATTCATTTTTTTGAGTATCATTGTATTTTGATGAAAGTAATAATTACTAATTGTAACACGAGCTAACTTGAACAATTTTAACATTGGGGACTCAAGCCTTAGGAACAATGTCCTCTGTTGAAAGAAACTTTAAACTTTATCACTAGTAAAAGTAACAGGTAAAGGATATCTCTTCTTACACACTACTGTGTATTTTTGGAGTCTTAACATTTGATATGAGATGACACTATATTTATAATATATTAGAGAATTATTATTTTACAATCACTCAAATTATAATATCAAACTAAATATATAAAAAGGAACTGGAAACATATAAGCAAATTATAATAATTTAAAAAAATACAGTGTTTAAAATTAAATTATGGAATGAAAATAAAAATAATATATAATTAACTTATTTATAATAAATAAAAATATATTTTAATTAAATTATATGTCTGAAAAAACTATTTATCTTATTTTAATTTTTTTTATCTTAATGATACTAATTAATATTTTTCAATTTTAGAATAAAATAAAATATACTAATAATAAAGACTAGAAAAGACAACTTAAAATGATATTGAGTAATTTGCAACAACTATCCAAATGGAATTATGAAATGGATTAAAAATTAAGAATTGAAGTATCCCGATCCTAATATCTTATGTGGTTTTATGATTTATTGGTATTTAATATTTTAGTATGTACAGTTAAAGAACGAAACATTAACTATATATTTGTATATTTAAATTTAGTTTTAGTTCAGAGAAACTGTGGTTAAATAATTCTGTTAAATCATTTCTGGATAATGCATTATTCTAGCTTTTGAACTTTTTGTTCACAACTTCTCCACCCAAAATAAATTTATATAGATATATTTTATGCGGAGGAACTAGTGTTTATAGAAAAGAATAAAAATATTGGAAGAAAAATATTATGTAAATTCATTATAGTGTTTAAAAATAACGATGTGATGTTTAAAAACTACTGTGACTATGCATCAATAACTAAAGCATCATAAGAAAAACACACACACATTACGAATTCATAAAATAAATTTATAAAAAATAATTAAAAATTATTGTATTACTCAATCACATATTATCATATATAACTATATTAATTAATAATTACTCTAAAATGATATAAATTATCATATTATAAATAATGAATTTTGATTAAATTATAATTTTATTTCATTGTATATAACATGGAGAAGAAATTATTTCCTTTCTTTATATACATATTTTATTTTTATATACTTTTTAATTTCTAAAAAATCATTTTAATTATTTTTGTCTTGTCTTCTTTTCCAAACTTTTAACTTTTTTATAACTGCTAAAGTATTTTCTCTTTTTTATTCCAAATTGTCTTCTCTTTTCTATTGTATATTAGAAAAAAAAAATATCATTTCAACAAATAAATTATAGAATATGCGAATATTTATCTGATATGTGACATAATATTGTTATTTTCTTTATTAACCTCGTGATACAAAGAACATTTTAATTTTAATCCAGTTATTTATCTTATATGGTATGTATATTTATCATGAATTAGTGTAAAAAATTATATTATTTAAAAAGATGAACATTTTAAGGATCAACGATGTTATTTAAAGAATAAGTACTTCCAAAACAATAAGAAGATATAAGAAGAGTCAAAGTTGCTCAACGGTCTCTCAATATCTTCTTTTAGTGTCTATGTAAAGTTTTCCATCAAGAAGAAGCAGTGCAAAGGAGATATTATTTCAAAATGCTATCCAGATTTTGAGTAATTATAAAAACTTAAAGAGATCTCAGAACTGAGAACATAAAATTTATCATATCTTTGGATTTGAAAAAGTCATTAGAGAAAAACATTGAGAGTGTTCATCCCGCCGTTTAGGAGAGTGAACCTAAACTTTGTATTCATCAGAAGAGATAATCCCTCCTAAAGTGCAAGATGATATGAACTATAAGAGAAAACATAAACCTTATATTAATCAAAAGACCCAAATACTCTCTAGTAGTAAGACTAAATGATTAGATGATCATTCAAACCTTGAATCTTCTTATATCAGCCAAGAGTGACTAAAGAGCAAAGAATATTTAATTAAGTTAGGAGTGACTTGTTTCAAAAATAATTGAGGGAGTAATGAGAAGTGGCTAAAATCTCAAAGAATACTTATTGATGGGATCAACCAAGAGTGATTGGGATCTAAAAGAATACTCGATTAGTTATGAGTGACAAGTTACGTTACGAATAATACTTATATTAGTAGTACGTTACGAGTGACTTGAGTAAAGAATACTTAATGGTCAGTCATGAATAACTTTAGTAAAATATTAAAGGAGTTAGTCAGGAATGCTTATGAGTACAAAGAACACTTGAGTATACTTTATAGCAGTAGTCTACCTTAATTAAACTTGATTTCTTAGTTATATTAAGACAGATAAATTAGTATAAGTTATTGCATACATTGTCTCCTTCTCTCATCTCTTTATATTATATGATATTTTCATCTGTACTTTTTTTAAGAAAATAAAAGTTTCTAAAAACAAAAATTTAAAATAAAAAACTTCAGATAGTTACAAAATGTTCTACAAGTCCCATGGTTACTATTGTCTAACTCTCTTATCTTATATTTTTCTTATTTTTCACATAAATAATATCTAATAAAAGTATAAAATATTAAAATTATTACAACAATTAAATTACCTGGTAGATTGGCTGGGTTGACTTGTTTTCCCTATTATGATGTAAAGCAATTGAAAGGTCTGTAATCTACTTACAATACTTTTAACTTTTATTTCAATCCTTGGCTAACTAAATAATTCTTTTATTCTAATTGTTTAAGTCATTTTATGTTCTGTAACCACTGTATAGTTATTAAATTACAAATATTAGATACAACTGTACAATTAATAAAGTATGTAATCAATTTACTAACTCATATATATATATATATATATATATATATATATATATATATATATATATATATATATATGAATATTATTAAAGTGAAAATATTTTAAGAATTAATATTAAATAAGAGTATTTTTTTAAAAAAATGTTTCACCTCTACATATTTTATTCTACTTTTCTTTTTTTTATATTATTTTAAATATTTAATTTTATTTACTTTCTATTTTTTATCTTCATTTCTTAATTTTTTTTTCTTAATCAAAACTTTAGGTTCAAAGAGTATGTAGTATATTACATGTACTTTTAAAGATATTAATTAGGTTTTAATGCAATTTTAAATTAATAATACTTGTGCTAACATTGTCTTGTGTTTCTAAAGAAAATAACATTTATTATAAACTTACTTTTGACTCTTGTCTTTAAAGAGAATTTTTGAATAAAAATTTACTATCATGACTATTTTACCCTTTGACTTAAGGTTGGAGATTACAAAAACTATGATCATAGTCAGATAATTATCAAAATAATACAAAATAGAAAGTAGTGTTTTTTTTTTAAGTTACTAAATTTATTTAATGAGTTTTAACATATCCTATATTCCTATAGCACTAGTTGTGAGTATCATTAAATATTCATTATCTGAATTTATTGGCAGTCATTGAAGCATGACAAAGTTGGAAAACCTAAATTTTTCATAAGATATTCACCTAAGATGAATCACTAAAATATGGAATGAATTGGTCGATTTTAAAGTAACTAAATTCACCAACTTTCAATTCCGTAAAGCCTAAAATAACCTTGGCTTTAAAAATTTGAAAAATCTGACTCAAAATAAGCGAAATTGGTTAGCAATTGCTTTGTACCCAATGGTTTCTTCATGCAGTTTAATGGGATTTTGAAAAAAAAAAAATCTAAAATATCATGTTTCAAATTTTCAAATTGTAACATTTGGAAGCATATGGGAGATTTCATGGTCTAAACTGGAAATGTATTTCTAAATAATTTAAAATACATTTTAAATTCAAAAATATATTTTAAATTTTTAGATTATAATATATAAAATATATTTTCAAATTTTATAATGTAAAATATATTTCTAAATTATATAATCTAAAACATATTTTATTCAGTATTGAATTTAAAATAATTTTTTAGATTGTATAATTAAAAATATATTCTCAAACTGTACAATTCAGAACAAATTTTCATATTAATATTTTCAAAAGTTACACGATTCAGAACAAATTTTTATGTTAATATCTTCAAAAGTTGACCAAAGAGGGATGAACACCCTAAAAGAAATTGGCATAGTGGTGTAATGTACTGAGAAAGCCCAAAATGACCATCCCACTGGGCCCAAAAGTGACAGCAAAAGGCACAAGAGACACTTTTTGATAAAAGTGTGAAATATTAAGGGCAGTAAATGATTATTTTGTCATACAAATTACCTACTTCAACATGCCTTTACACCAAATTCAACATTCCGAGTAAAAGTGCAAAATCTCATGGAATAAAATGAAAGTACCAAATTAGTGTGACATAAGGAACATGTTACGTAACTTGTATGACTAACAAGTGTCTAACTGTGTATAGTGTATATCTTAACAAGCAATAGGTCATTAGAAGAATTTTCTATTGACAGAAGTACCGGGTATCGCGAGACTTTTTGTCCATTTGTAGTGTTTCAATTATTAGACAAAGGTAGTAAATGACTTGCTGCACTAAATAAAACTCAATTTTTTACGGCAAAGGATTCGAACTCATTAAGCAGGCTGTGAAGGTGTCAACACCCAAGACCCCATCATTAATCCAGCCAACTAATTCCCACCCACCCGAGCAAATCATATACTGTTATCACTTCTTGACTTCCCTTTGTTGGTTTTTCTTCAAGAAAAAATTGCAATTAATGGAGTAAACCATCCCTTAAACCTAATGTACCAGAATTCAAACTTCACTCTCAATAACGATGTTTTGTATCCATAAGGAAAGCCTCTTTTAGCCCTACCCCGTACCATCCCTATCTTGTTTCCAGAAATCACGTGCTCCTCCATAAACCGACAAACGCGGCTTTGATGGGTACCCCTTTCAAGAAAAGAAAAATATTGAGGAGTTCTTTTCTTCAGTTATTATTAACTTAAATAAAAAACCACAAGGAAAAAAAAGTTTATGAGCGGAGGAAAAATCCACAGGGATGATGAACAGGGTGTGGGACTTATCCGGCACCGCTACAAGGCTGTGTTTTTTTTTTTTTTACACGTAAAATGGCACCACCAACAATGGACACATGCTTCATTATCATCACCAGTGCCTTCCCTGAGAACCACCACCACCTTTGTTCTTCCCAAAGAAGGCATTCTTGGGTTTTGACTTTGGTAACTCATTGATGTCCATAACCTGAATCGTTCTTTGCCTTTTGGCTATACACCGCACAAACACACCAAATTATATGTCGGTTATAGATAGATAAAGAAATATCACAGCATGAAAATGAAATTATAGAGACGAAAATTCCACCATTTTCAGCCTCTTTATAGTTCTCTTGAAGCCGCCTTCTGGCTGAAGCAAGCCTCTCTGCGTCAAAACTGCTGTCTCTTTGTCTCTGCAACCATTCAACACTATGTCAGGACCACTTAAGACCCCTTCTACCTTAACAGATAAACCCACCGCCACATTAATAGTTTAGAGACACCATAATGGTTGAGAAATCATATTCATACGTTTTGAGATGCGGAAGCAGGGGTTGAAATTGACGGTGCTGGCGTGGGTTTTGGCCGAGGTTCACTGCGGGGAATTACTTTCGGTTTGTGTTCTACTTCAGAGTTGTTACGGTCAGACCCTGAGCTACCGTCTGCGTCAGCATATAGACCATATCAATCAGATGTAAAACTACAGTATCCAAAAAGATTTGAATCAGATGCCAATATGCTATACTATACGCACTGTGTGGATTTGGTGAGTATGCAAAATCAGGAATCTGCAAAAAGAATAGAAGAAGAATGAATATTATTAGCTCAACTTTCCAAGGAAAAAAAAAAAGCACTAGGTGAAAAAGATTTCTTTGACCTCAACCTGATGATGATGCCCATTTTGGGTGGTTTTCTGCACAGGCGAGTCTCCATCAGCTGCCAATACCCCACCAACATCATCATTAATTATCATCATAATTTCACATGTCTTTAAGAAAAATCATCCCAATATTAACATAGTAATTAATAATTAATCGATAATCAAGAATAATTAAGATTACCCATCAGAGTGTCGCTTCCTCCCTGTGGATTCAGCTTCACCCACTCATCCACAATTTCCTTCCACTTCCTGCAAATAACAAAACAAATGAATCAAGTCAATCAACCGAAACTCTTGCAACACCGCCAAAAGATGAAATCATTTTTATATCTCTTCCAAAACCTGACAAGCAGCTTCACCAATCGACGAACGTCGCTTGAATGATGCTTTCGTAACCGATTCACATGTCTCCCTATGTCAGTTTCCTACAGGAATCAAACTTCAAATACAGTTAAGTAACTTCTGAAAACAAAACTTAAAAGAAAGAAGGTTCCAAAAGAAGATGAACTTACCTTCAAAGCTTGGAATGTAATATCCATGTCCGCAAGGCTTTGCAGCAACTCCACCAAAGAATCTTCAGACTACAAAGCAGAAACAAAACTAAGTCAAATTAAAAGAAAACATTAATTAAACTTACTTGTAATCTCAATATGTAAAATACACTTAGAATTGAACAATTAACAATACCTGGTCAGGCTCTTCGAGCTGCTCTTTAATCTCTAGAATCTTCTTCTGTTCATCATCGAACAAACCCCCATAAGGATCCAACTCCTCGCCACCGTCATCGTTTTCCAGAGACTGCGGCGTGGCGGGGGAATTGGCGGCTTCGGCGGCACGGCGCCGGTGAGGTTGCCGCTCGGGGCTAGGGCTAGGGCTGTTCTGCTTCGTGATTTGGTGGCCGTTGGGCCTGAGGCGGTGGCCATCGTCACAATTGCGGCAGCGCGGAGGCGCGGCCGTGGCAGAGTAGAGGCTTTCCACGATGGAGTCGCGACGGCGCTTCAATTCGGCGGCTCCGTCCGCGGCGGCAACGGCGATTGCAGCGTCGATGAACATCCACACGTCGACGCCCGAGGTGTCCAATATGGATCGGAAATCGTCCAAATCCATATCCGAAGCGAGCGCGTGGACGAAAGCAAAGAGGTTGGGGAAAAGCTATAAGAGATCGATCGACGATTGAATATATAAGATGAGCTGAAGAAGAATCTCTCTGAAAGGTTAATGAGCACAGAAAAAGAATCTGAGAAGATTCCTTGTTCTGTTGCTTAGGCTTTGGGAGCAACCACAGGTTAGGTTCTAATGTAACATCAGAGGATCTAAATTTCTGAAAAGGGAAACGGCAAGGGGTAGATCGAAACGACAAGGGAGCAGAAGTGGTAGATCTGAGGTATGGGTATGGCGATTGATGGATTAAGGGTTGGAAGTTGAGGATAACGGAGAAGAGGATGATAGTACAGAGAGGATGAGGATTGTGGATTGAGGATATTCGAGAAGAAAAAACGGAACCCTTGATTATTATAATTGATTTGATTTGATTTGGTTTTGAGATGTTAATTGGGATTTGGAAGGTGATATAGAGAAGAAGTATGGTAATGGTATTGGTATGGTGAGGCCCCAGGGTGTATACCTGTGGGTGACCAATACCATTATACCTTCACCTTACTTCTCTTTCCTTTGCTTGCTGCCAAACTCTTTTTTATTGTTTTTTTCCTGTGGGCTAAGGGAGATCAACTACAACACTAACATTTTCAATTATTTGCTTCTCATCACGTGCTCAGGCCTCCATGTTAAAAATTAAATTACTATTAATACTAGACTATTTTAATTATTTTTTAAACATTTCTAAAAGTTATCAAATCAATTAAATGATGAAACTATTAAAGAAGGGATGTAAAAAATATACTAGATATAATTTTTACTACTTTTCATATTATATATATTGTTGACTATTATAAAATGGATTATATAGATTATACTATTATTTGATAATATAGTCTTTTATAAAAATATAAATATAATTTAGTGTTTAATGCATTCTTTTATGATAAAATAATTTTATCTAAGATGAATGTTAAAATAAAGTAAATATTTTTAGAATATGGTATTTAAAATTGAATAGTAAGTAGTTGATAATATGATATAACATAAAAAATTATATATTCTTCACTCTTCATCGGATAAAGAAGATATATTCTAAAAAAAAATAACCCTGAAAAAATAAACAGTACATAATTCTTACAAAGCAATCAGAATTTTCAATAACGTGAAGACCTTTGAATCTTTTAGATTTTATAAAATTTTGTTTAGATAACATATTTCTTCGTTCATGTAACTTTTTATCCAACATTATTTTGTTTATAGCTAGAAGTAACAATTAAAATATTCTTAAAAAAAACAAAAACTAACTTAGTAAAAAAAATGCTTGGTATTCGTAATTTTAGGAATATTAGAAGGATTTGTCAAGAGTGATATTATATATTTGTGTAAGTTATAAATGATAAAAAAATAATAGTGAAACATTTCGACACTTTCTTAAAGTATATCTGGAGGACAGTAAATTAATATAAAATAATTTCTCTTATTCTTTTATTATCTCTCTAACAATTCGTCTAGTTAAATATCTATATTTAAGTTTTGTGAACTTCGCTCAACTCTCTTTTTTAAAATTAATCTATTATTTCAACATAGTTAACTCATAAAGAAAAATTATGGGAGATTAGATAAAAAAGCATATTCCTTGTCAAATTGATTTGTTAGGTTATCCATTCAACTCACTTAACTTTAAATTGTTATCAATATGGATGGATTTTAACATTTTAATGAACAATATTATTACAATAATATGTTTTATGTTTTTGTTCTAATTAAAATATATGAACTAGATTGTAAGGCCTAGCCAAACCATTTTATGATGAGTTGAGTGTTATTATAGGATTTTCTTTTATTTACAGGCCAAAATATGTTATAATATGGTGTTCCTTGTATAAAGGACATGCACAATCTTATTATTGTTACTTTCTTTACTTTCTTCCCAAGTTTTTAGGTATTATGAATAAGGTCCTCTTGTTTACTGTGTATTTATTACAAAGCTCTGTGCAAAGTTTGAATGCATAATTATATACAATATGTATTAATTATGGTATTTAAGTTGTTAACATCATATAAGACAAATCTACTTTAAACTGAAAGTTATAATAATTAGACATTAAACCACACTTCCATAACAACCACCTAGATAGTAACCTATCAAGTAATTTAAATATTTTCTTAAGATACATAAATTTTTACTCAAACATCAAAGAACAAACTTTTTTTCAAGAGTGTAATTTTTAAAAAGACATTTGGTGTTATACTTTTCAATCATCAACTAGATATAATGAGATTTTTTCATGAACCAAAGTGTTTGATTCTTATTTTATGTTCACACTTTTTTTTTATAAATGAGTATAAAAATGTAATTTAGTTTTTTTTTTATTTGTTCTAAATTATATACTTTTTGTATTTTTATTTTTCAAAGAATACATCAATGAATTTTTTTAAAATAAAGTATATTCAGTTTTCATCTCTTTTTTTAAGTGCTTTTTCATCTCTTTTTTTAAGTGTAGTTAAAAAATCAATACTCGTTGAAACTTAAACTCTAAACCCTAAAATAAGATGAGATGGATGAATAGTCAGTATCAAATATTCAAGTCTAAGAAAAAACTTGAGACAAATTGGATGTTAAGAAATTAACTAGAAAAGTCAAACTTTAGTCATTTTATCACATTGATCATCACCATAACCCATCAATGCTCCCTTCCTTTTTTGTGTCTCCTTTATGTCTCTATTTCTCCATTGTTGTAATTGGTTAATGTAATTCCATCTCTATCACCTTGTTGGTCCTTTCAACAGTTGTTTCTTCATTCGTTATTGAAATTGAATATCAATCATAAGTAGGCATTTCTTTTGTATCATTGGTTATTAATTCCATATTAACATCTCACATTCATGGAATTTCCATCCATGCATACTTAGTTACTTATACTTTCCTTGTTTTCGACTTCTTGTCCATTTTGACTTTAAACATGAACTTCTTTTTTTTTTGTGCTTTTGTTTTATTTATTGAAATAAAGAGTTTCTTTAATGCAAACGCTTAGGAAAAAAATGAATAATTAATATAATAAAATGTCATCCTAATAGAAGAAAAAGAAACAACCATTTTCAAAATGGATGTATTCGCATTGACATAATGTATATAAAACATGAGAGACTCAAGTAATTTGTCCATCTTTATGAAAAATTCAAATCATAAGCTTGTTGGAATAACTTAATTTAGAATGAGGTTTAAGTAGAGCTTGTAGACTCTCTTTTTTCAGCAAAATATACTAGATCGTCTAACACAAACATAAGAAACACCACAACAAAAATTTATACTAGTTCACCTTAAAACATAGACTACGAGTACACAAATCACTTTTAGTTTAACCTATCTTAATCTCTCCCTAAGACTAAAACCACTCAAGATATCAAAGAAACACTCTCAATGAGAGCATATCTAAATCCTACAAGGTTAAAGTTTCACATAATAAAGAATTATAGAGTTTTGCTCACAATCTTAAAGACTAGACTCTCTACTTAGCATATAGAAACAGTAAATCTTTGTAAATAGTTGTTAGATGTAGCTTGTCTCTCTTCAACATTTTCTTCGTTCTCTTTACAGAGGCTTCTAAAGATGACAATTAATCTTAAGCTTTGTTTCAAAATCTTCTTAAAAGTATATATTCATCTTCATTGTAGTAAACACTCTCTCAAGAAGTGGAATTTAAGCCTAACTCAGCCTTATAAATCGGCTTGAAAAGTAAGGTTTGCACTCACATTATAAACTATTGAAAGACATCATCTCTAGTCGATGTGGGATCTCTAACACACCCCCTCACGCCGAGACTACTCAACTTGAGCATGAGACTATATTGTTTAAGGGTGGTTCGATAGCGGCCCGATAGCAGGTGGCCCCAAGAACCATGCTAGGATAGGCTCTGATACCATCTCAAGAAGTAGAATTTAAGTCTAACTCAACCTTATAAACTGGCTTGAAAAGTGAGGTTTGCACTCACATTATAAACTATTGAAAGGCCTTAGATAAGGTGGGATCTCCAACACACTCAAAAATAAAACTATTGATATGATTGATTTCAGTGCTTTATGCACTAATCTCTACTTTTAGAAAAAATTGAAATATATATGAAATATATTAGAATTAAAGTAGATATCTTAGTAATTATATTGATAGAGTTCATTTAAAGATATTTCTTATAGTTGTTGACATTGAATTCATTTCAAAACATAATTTTATGATCATTAGAATAAATCTTTTTATATAAAGACTTTTAAGCATTTATAAAAATTCATATATTATTTACTCTTTATCAGATGTTTTCTTTATTTTTTTGTATTTCATTTCTTAATATGATAAAATAAAAATAAATCAAAAATATAAAAAAATAACAAGAAAGAATTAAAGTTATTTGGAGTAATTCTCTAAAATATGAAGAATAGAAAGAAGATATATTTTACAACAAAGAATATCAACACATAATTCTTACAAACTAATAAGAATCTTCATAAAAATCATTTAAGCAATAACATGAGTATCTTCAAAACCTTTTTGAGAGTTTTTAATCTCAGGGAAGGTTAAGAAGGTGTAACCTGGAGATATGAGAATACTTGTTGTAACTTGAAATGTGAGAATGCTTGTTGTGACTAAGTGTGTTGGTTAGTGGAAACTCTTAAGCATTTCCTTAAGGAGATTGGATGTAGCCCAAGTTTTGGTGAATTAGGATAAAATCTCGTATGTTGATCTCTCCTTTCTCTTGTTGTTGCTCATGCTTTGTTACTTACCATATTCTTCTTGCTAGAAGGTTCTACAAAAAATGTTTCTTTTAGGCGATCTGTTAGTCGATTAGCTAGATAATTTATTAGACAAATTTTTTTATCCACGGCGAAAAGAGTCTAAGGCATCAGGTTTCTTCCATTTGTGTGCTTATTTGTGTTGGATTTTGTTTGAGAAAGACTTTCTTTGTTTTCATATATTTCCTCCAGCCTTGTCCACATATCTTTAACACTTTTGCAATATAAAATACTTTTATATAAATATTTATATTTAATATAAAAAGAATAATATGTTTTACCCTTACATTAAACCATACTTTTTCATCAATCAAAGAATCATCAACTTTTTCATCCTACACTTTGCTAGTCACAATAGTATTTTAATCCTTTCAATCAATAGATCTAGCCAATTAATCACATTCTAACTTTTCAAATAGGAAGGTTTTCGCAATAGAATAAGGGGGTCTGATTTTTGTCTCCTCGAGAAACAAATCTAGCATAACCATTCACAAATTTTCAGGATCTTTGTTTTTAATATTTTGAGAAACCAACTTTGAGGTTAATTGTTGAAAAAAAAATATGAGAGTTAACTAAACCTAGGAAAGGAGTGAATTGGTTTTAAAAACTTTTTGAAAAATTTACCATTTCTTCAAGTTCTTTGAAAAGTATTTAAATTTGAAAAATTAAAAGCAATTAATTTGAAAATCAAGATTGATAAAAAAATTGGTAAACAACAAGATACAAAATATAGAGAAAGCGAAAGATTGCACATAAAAATTTATATTGGTTCAGATAAAAAATTATCATAGATCAATTATTCAACCTTAAAATAACTAGAATCCACTATCTTTGAATGTTTATACAAGACCACAAACAAACACAAATCCACAAGTAATACAAGATCAATTATTACTCGAAAGGATAAGTTTTATCCTTGGAACACTTGAAATGATATCAACCTAATCAAATTTTGATCAAACAAAAGATATATACTAGAAACACTCTTATAACTCAAAAAAATAAAAATAAAGAATGTATCAAATTTTCACAATAAAAGCAAAACATAAGATAATTTCAGCAGGACAACACAACCTTTTGAATTTGTAAACTTGTAAGTATTGACAATTGAAGAAAGCTCAAATAATCACAACAAATTTGTTTTTCATTAGGTGTTAAAAGAGTGAGACCAAGATTCTATTTATAAAGTTTAGAAAACACTAATTGAAAATTTATTTTGATGTATTTAATTGGTTATTTCAAGTGGGTAATCAATTATTTTTTACGAAAATTTGAAAAATAATTACATTACTTTATGTTTTGATAAATTGTGGCATATGTTGATAGATGATTTTAGCTATGCATTTAATTCAAAAATTAGAGTTAATCAATTATGCAAGAATTTAGTTAGTGAATTTCTGAAAACATTTGAAAAAAAAAACATATTTTTGCTCTCTATTTTAATCTGTTAACAAAATTGGTAATTGATTACTATGAGACATCTCAACAACATTTTAATTGATTATTTAAACCTTAATCGATTAGCATAGTCACAAAACATTTTTCACTTGTTTTAACATTTCAAAACAATTTTCTATCAATTAATTGTGATATAATTTGTGTGCTAAATTGAAAATTTTATAAATATCTTATATTAAATACTCTCAAACACACCCAATAAAAGTTAAAATACTCAATACATTTTGAATATCATCTTCAAACATTACTATCAAAACAATCTTACTTAAACTTAAAATTGTTCTACAAAGTCTAACAAGTATATATTATTAACATTTACATTTTACTCTATAGATTGTTTTCCTAGAATAAACTTGAAATTGAATGACAATTAACTAATTTTTCTTCTCCAAATTGTAAAATGTTGTGGAATCCTCGTTTTTATTTCTTTTCTTAATTAAATTGGTTTGAATAATTTGTTGATAGATTCAGATGTTATAAGAGGGTGTTGGAATAAATATACTTGATAATATGTTTAGATGAAAAATTTAACGAGCAATTTAATTTTATAGAGAATTAAATGTTTTAAAATTTGAACCAACGTGTGAGATTGGTTCTCTTATTATTGATGAATGCAGTGATAAAAATGTGAAGGGAACTTATCATAAATGAGATATTCTTGACATGACATGTTGGAACCTCCTAAAAATTACAGTATAACCTAGTTCCATAGTAATATTTCCTGTCAACCAAACCCTAGGAACTCCATAGTAATAACTAGCTCTAATATAAGCTTATATGCGTTCAAGCTTATATTACTAAGAATCCTTCTTAGCTTAGATCACTAATAAATAGCAATTTTCATATTAAAAAGTGTGCAAACTGACATGAAGAAGGCTAAGAACATCCTCGAGGACCATCTAATTTCCTCGTTCCAATTACAAGTCAATTTCTTAGTCACTTCATACTCTCTGGAAAAGTTTCAATTGTCAATGCATACAAAAAAAATATTAGAGATTTTATAGTACAGAAATCTATTGCAATCTAAATTCAAAAAAAATGTATTTTAAATTATATGATTTAAAAACATATTTTGGATTGTGAAATTCATTCATGTAATCTAAATTGTATAATTCAAAATATATTTTAGATTTTAAAATATTTTTCAAATTTAATAATTTGAAATATATTTTTAGATTACATAAATCTAAAAATGTATTATAGATAATGTAATTTAAAATGTGTTTCTAAATTTTATAATTTAAAAATATATTTAAAAATATATTTTTAGATTTAGAAATTATTCTCAGTAATTTAATTCAGAACATATTTATAAATTAGAAATCTAAAATTTATTTATAGTTCTAAAATTATATTTCAGATTATATAGAATATATTATCTGATTACACACAATCTATGAAGCGTGAACAGATTTACTTTTCCAACATCCAATCCAATGAAGGTGCATGAAAAAGATGCAAAAACCAGTTTTCAGTTCCAATAATGCAATTCAAAAAGGTAAGCAAGATGGCCCAATAGAATTTAGGCCGTAAACGTGTGTTACGGAACTAGACCATCCCACGCTCTAAGATATTATTGCTACAAGGAACAAAATGTGTCTGGTTAGGTAGCTTGAATAACAATTTTCATGACCTAACTACAAACTAAGTTATTCATGTATCTTTTTCTACGTGATATTTACACATAAATATAGGTATATAACTAACATGCTAACAAAAATATAGATAAAAATTTAAAAATTTTAATTTCTAAGATTAAAAGTTGAGTTATTAGCTCAATATTGAATTTAATATTGTTTTAATCAACTGTATTAAATTTATCAAATGAGTTTTTTCTAAATATTTTGTAAAAGAAACTAACCTATTATAATTAAACTATTATATAAGTTTTGAACTATTTACTAATTTTTAATTACATTGTACATTTTTTGAACTAAGTGTTTTTTATTTATATTTTAATTGTTTTAAACTGATAAGAACTTTTATTAATTTTGATTTGTCTACTAATTTATTTTAATGTGGAGATTGGCGTTGACATATCTTTTATTATATTAATTAATAATAATCTTAATTATATCAATTTGTCTTAAAAAAATTTATTTAATTTAGTCTGTAGATTTTATTTGTTCGTAGTGACTGAATCTATAATGCCAATCTAATTTCTATTGCCATGAAAATAAATTATTGAGAAGTAAATTATTTATAATGGCAATAAAAGTTGCAGAGAATATCATAATAGAAAATAATTCATTAAAACATTAAAACGGTTTTAATCTATTATGAAAAATAAGATATAGAAGGTGCTATTTTATTATTTTAATATTTTTACTACTGCAATGCAATTGATTTTTCAATTTAATGTCATGAAGTCTATTGATTTTCATAATTTGAATTTAAGTACTATCATAAATGCATGTTATTATTTTGCATGTATATTTCATATTAAAGAGACAGCGCTGTTTCAGTAACCAACCAGAATATTATGTCCTTCAATTGAGTATGTAGTTGGAGCTATGTTCTTTCATTCATAAATCCAGTATTACTGAAATAGTAACTTATTTTTATAAAAGGTCTGTATTCTTTTCAAGATTACGGGTTTAAGTCCCAAGATAATATGCCGTGAGTGTTTCTTGAGTGTTTCTGTATTGTTGTCAGATAAAACATATTTATTTGCTGCCTTTTTCCTTAAATCTGTTCATCAATTCCACACAAATATTGATAAATCCTTTTTGAACCAAATTGGTATATTCTTTCCAATATATACACTATCACACAACTAAATTCAAGAAAATCCAAGAATTTATTGATAATACTCTGTTTAAAGAAATTAATGTGTTTATAGAAATTATTGTGGAGACTTGACACAGTATTTACTGAAGTGAAACATTTACAAAAATACATTTAACTTCATAAATAAAAAACAGAGAACAAAATTATGTTAACAACTCTTATTCTTAATATAAAAATATGTAGCAAATCATTACAAATAATAAAAGAAATTATGATAAGATGTTTTTTATAATACTAATTACAAAGTAATAAACATGATTGGTTGTCTTTTTTTTAATTTCAAGATTTAGCATCTTAATTAAGATTATCCCATAAATATGTAATAAATAAGTCACTCTTAAAAATAACTTGGATTTATTAATTAGAATTAGGTTTGAGAATGTTATGTATTTCTCCGTCTTATATTATTATATGGATGGTATGAAGGGCTGATTTTGGTAATTGGAAGATGAGGACCGTTACTATTACTTCAATTCTTTCTCAAATTAGATTGTTTTGCTTAAATTGTCGATTTAATCACTCTTAAAAAAATTCAAACTAATAATTTATACTTTATTATATTATATACATGAGAGTGATTATTTTAATATTATATAATACAATTAGACTATTAATTTTCTAATATGATAAAATTATTAATACTATTATTATCATCATCTTTTAAAGTAATTTTAAATAAAATAGATAATTAAATCATTGGTTATAAAATTAATGAAAAAATAATTAATAAATATTTTTGGAACTTTAATTGTTTTAAAAAATATTTTAAATAATAGAGTTATAAATAAAATATTTATATCTCGTAAATTAATAGTTGATTAAAAGTGAAATTAATATAATCATATTTATAATAATATTATACAAAAGTCAGTAGAATATATGCAAAAAAACGAATATGTTATTACCTTTACACTAAAAAATTTAATATTTTGATAAAATTTAATTTAAAAACGAAATATATTTATTTAATTTTAAAGCATGAATAAATTTAATTAATAAATGTAATATATAACGTTATTCTCTCATTCAATTTGCATATTTTTTTTCTATATCACCTTTAGTATTTTTAAAATCACAATACAAAATTCATAATCAATGAAACTATATAAAAAAAACAAAAAAGAAATTAGAACATAATAGAGAAAAAAAAAGCAAACATAAGAGAAAACTAATATAAATAAACGACCTATAAAAATAAAAAAAAAAAAAAAAAAATTAGAAAAAAAAAGAAAAAAAAAAAGCAAACAAAAGAGAAAACTAATATAAATAAACGACCTATACAAATAAAAAAAAAAGGAAATTAGAACATAGCAGAGAAAAAAAAAC
>Ga0209489_101798_pt1 | contig 44076 bp, 23 predicted proteins | sample SiratrowhiteBW_FD_187527 | JGI IMG/M metagenome (GOLD analysis project Ga0209489, IMG submission 187527) | Root nodule microbial communities of legume samples collected from California, USA - Siratro white BW (SPAdes) (version 2) | ecosystem: Host-associated > Plants > Roots > Nodule | place... | reverse complement strand
TTATTTAGATTATTATTATTATTGTTCTTCTTATTTTTATTATTATTATTATTATTATAATTATTACTATTTTTATTATTCTTATTATTATTATGATTATTACTATTATTATTATTATTATTATTATTGTTATTTTTATTATTATTATCGATATTATTATAATTATTTTATTTATTATTATTATTATTAGTACTATAATATTATTATTATTATTACTATTATTATTATTATTATTATTATTATTATTATTATTATTATTATTATTATTATTATTATTATTATTATTTCTGACCGAATTTTTGACAAAATCTGTGACCGATTCTGTGATCGATTTCTGTAACCGAATCTGTGACCGATTCTGTGACCGAATCTGTGACCGATTCTGTGACCGAATCTGTGACCGATTATTTCGGTCATAGATTCGGTCACCGGTAGTGACCGATTTTTTCGATCACTAATTTCGGTCACTATTTGGCAATTTTCTAGTAGTGATAGTTTGATCTTTGATTAAAGCTTTGTAGTGTAGGTTAGGAGAACGTTTGTGAACTATAGGCTTGGGAGCTCTTTTGAAGGATGATCTTTTTTAGTCAGGTAAGAGAAGTTAGTTACATGTTTCATGCTAGTTAGCTATTTTCAAATAGAAACCTGGCATAAGAAACTTGAATGTATACATTTTTTATCATCAGTGCTCAAGTTTTTCTTGCATATCTCAACTAGTCCTTAAGCACTAAATGAGTTTGATTGCTTGATTTTGTGTGATGGGTTAACTTTAATTTAGTAGGGCAATAATACTTGAATTAGTAGTGTAATACCCATAGATTGATTTTGATAGAGGTGAGATTGAATATGGCTTCTGATGATGTATTGATATGTTTGAAAAACTTGATTTTAGTTTAGTATTTGGTATATGATGTTGATATTGAAGACATAAATAAAATAAAAGGATGTGTTTGAACTATATTAGATGAGTTAAGACAAAATGATGATATGAAATGTGTAAATTGAAAAGGGTATGAATGTATGAGTGGAAAGTCAAGATGTATGACATGATCTGAAATATATGTTGTCTGTGATTGAGACATGGTATTTTCAGGAAAGAAAATACCTATGTCGAGATGTTGTAGGATGTGCATTGTCTAAAGATTTGATCAAATAGGAATCAGATAGATGAACATTATTAGGTGGTGAGAGTTGAAGGAGGTTTGAATTGGGTGACTGCATCTTGAAATATAGCTAGTCAGAAAAGTCTTAGGGAGATTAACCTTTTCGTATAAGATTGTTGATTCATTGATTGGGGGTGTGTGGATTCACAGTTTGGAGCTGTATGACAAGTTCATATATCAGGGTCTATTCAATGCACGAGTCTTCTAGAAGTAGAATTGGGTCTGTCTATATTGTTTGATGTCATGAGTTAAGATTATTAGATGAGTTGGATGATAGATGATGTTAATTGATTGTTATGTGTTAAATATTATATATATATATATATGTGATCAATTTAGATTATATAAGGAATCTTTTAATTACTAGCTTACCCTTTCTTGTGTTTGTTTTCTATTTGTGATTATCGTGTTATACATGGGAGCAGGTAATGTTGCAGATGAGTCAATCAACATTGCTCTTGATTGAGCTTTCTGCAAATTTTCTTTAGATATTTTGAAATATTCTTCATTATGTTTATATGAAAATAGATTTTTGTTTTAAAATCCCTGTTGTCGCGACCGGAATCACCATGGGGCCATAAAAAATATATTTTAAAAATATTTGGATAGAGATTGGAGTCACCACCATAGTTTATTATTGGAAAACCATAGAGCAACCAAAAAAATGAAAGGTTTGCGAACCAGATTTAAGATTTGAGACTTGGTTACATATGGGAAAAGTATTAGTACCCCCACAACTACCATCTTAAGACGGTACCTTTAATCAAATAAGGAAAAATCTGAGTGTGGTTTTAAAAATGTTATTTTTTCAAAAAAAATAATAACAATACAGTTGCAATTACAGTAAATGAAAAAAAAATGAACAAGGCATAGAAAATTATTTTTTTTGTTTTTGGGCCCGACAATGATTGACCTTCGTCCTATGTATTTCTATTCAGGATGGAAAATCAGTATTCACGTAATTCTAGCTTGAAAATTTGTTTGATGGTGTTTTTTATTTAAAATTTTTGAAAATTTTATATTTTTTATTATTTTTGAAATGTTTTATATTATTTTTTAGAAATATTTTTTATTTTTTATTTTTCTAAAAAAGTTATATTTTTTAATTTTGAACATTGACGCAAACAGTCATTTGAATATCTAAATAAAATAATGAAACTTTTTTCATTTACATTATCTTGAAATAAAGCAAAAAAAAATATTTATAGATATTAAAAATAATAAAATTTTAAATATATATATATATATATATATATATATATATAACTGTGAGAGTGAAAAAAGTGTGAAAGCAATAGTGCAAACAATAAAAGAAAGGTCTAGGTTAAAAAAACCGTGGTACTAATATGACTGCCAGTACTATAAATACAAGACCTGAAATAGACGAGTTCTTCCTACACCTTAATAAGATTCTTCCTGCACCCTAATAAAAAAATTCATTCCGCAATTACCCTTATATGAGAACCGGATGACACCCCTATCTGGTTGTCATTAACAACCAGATGACACCCCCATCCGGTTGTTATTTTTTTTCAAATGACAACCAGATAGACTGCTCATCCGGTTGTTAATTTTTTTTCAAATGACAACCGGATGGGGGTGCCATCCGGTTCTCATTTCCAAATCAAAATGATAACCGGATGAAACTCATCCGGTTATCATAGTCAAAATCGAAAACAGATTAATTTTTCGATTTGGACTATGAGAACCGGATGGGTTTCATCCGATTATTATTTTGATTTGGAAATGAGAAGTGGATGGCACCCCCATCCGGTTCTCATATAAGGGTAATTGCGAAATGAATTTTTTTATTAGGGTGCAGGAAGAATCTTATTAGGGTGTAGGAAGAACTCGTCCCTGAAATAGGTACACATTGGGCCAAAGCCCAATGTCAGTGTTTCAATAAAAAAAACCCTAATCTTACTCGACAATTGCTTCCTGCACCCCCTCAAGACATGTGAATAGACCCTTATACCCTTGTTAATGAAGACAAAAGGGGCAGGGTATTGGTGGAGCCACCGTGGAGATTGTGAGTTGCTGGATGTTGGAGGTGCTGTAGAGGAGCTTAAAGATTGGAGGTGCTACAAAGGTGCTTGAAGATTGGAGGCGTTGTAGAGGATGTTGGCGTACGATAAAGACGAAGTGAAGATTGGAGATTTGGAGAGTTGAGGTAAGTGATTGAGTTTTGATTTCAAAAATATTGGGGGTGAATGGGTGTTTCTGTTGTAGATGGGTGGATTATTGGGGGCGTTGGTGGTGTAGATTATGGGTAATGAAGGGGTGGAGGTGCAAAGGAGGGGTATTTTTCTGGTTGGGGATTGGTTTCTAAAAATTGTTTTCCGAGAAGAAGACGAAAACCGATTTTCGTAAGCAATTTTTTTTTCAATTTTTTTGAATGTTCTGGAAAACCTTTTCCGTAATGCACATACTGATTTACGAAAAACGTTTTCTAAAATACATTTCTACTATTTCAGAAACAATTTTCCATAATAATTTTCTCTTTTTACGAAAATTATTTTTCGTAACCATATCCCCTCACCCCTCTTTCGGAAAACTATTTTCTGGAATACAAATTCTTTTTACGAAAAAGAATTTTCGAAATACAATATTCTGCTAAGAGTATTTTAGGTAATATGAAATTTTGAGGGGTGCAGGAAGCAATTGCCATCCCACTCACCCTAAGTTGTTAGGGTTGGGATTACGCTTTGACACAACAACCAACAATCTAGTAATGGTTGAGGCTATGATGTAGCACCGACGGCTCGACAATAGGAGCGACGCCGAGGAGGCGAAGTGATTATGGGAGTGTCATTGCGATGTTGGTGACGTGCAATGATGGAGATCCCTTGCAGCGTTGACAAGGTGACTGTGGCATTGCAAAACGATGGTAGAAAGCCATGGCACAAGGCGAAACGTAGCGGCGACGGTGCAAAATAGAGTAAAGGATGTTTCTCCCTAGACGGTGGCGGTTTTGGTACGAGAAATGGAGGCGCGATGGTAGAGGTTGTTCGTGGATGGTGACTCACTGACGACGAAGTATGCCACGAAAACCATGACAGAAGAGGGAGACGCGGTTGTCACTGGACGGTGACTCCGTTTCTCTTTTCCTTTTTTTTTGGTTTATGGATTATTGCTCTATGTTGGTTCTCTTTTGTTCTCTATTTTGATATTGGTTAGGTTATGGAGTCGTTGTGGTGGTCACTGACAAAGTGGGCACTGCTGTTGGGCTCAGAGTCACATTGGGTTCTATTTGGGTTGTGTTTATGTTCAGATGGATTCTATGAGTGTTCTGATAGGTTTTGAGTTCTTGTTTTTGGTTCTTCTAATGGTTTCTGATAAGGTATTGAGTTCCTGATTTTGGTTCTGATGATTTATGATGAGGTTTTAAGTTCCTGTTTTTGGTTATGATGGTTTCTGATGAGGTTTTGAGTTCCTATTTTTAGTTCTAATGGATTTTGATGAGGTTTTGAGTTCTTATTTTTGGTTTTGATGAGGTTTTAAGTTCCTGTTTGGCTTATATTTTTGTTTGGAATGATTTTGATACATGATTTTGATAGGCTTTAAGGTTCCTTTTGAGATTGGGACATGAGTAGCAATCTCTTAAAAGATATAAGGATTGTGCTTCAAGCAGCAACCCTTTAGATATAACATATCTTTTCACATTCAATATTTATCCATTATACAAAGTATAAAAACACTAACATTTGATATTAAAATTTTCATACATTCAACATGCAAAGAAGTAGCACATATACATATAAGACAAACAGAGTGCAATTATAAAGTAGCAAAGTGATCAATACATACCAGTTGTTGTTCCCAATAATGCTTCTTTTTAATTTGCTTTAAGTTTTTTCCCAATTTGTGAGAACTGTACTGTAATTCCTGAATAAACTAAATTCTCTCTTGAATATTTTTACCTATGTGAATTGTGCATGTAGAATTGTGTCTATCTTTTTTTGAAATTTTCAGTACCTTCCCAATGGAAAAACTTGTCATTTTTTCAGATTATATACAGTGTGTATTTTATAAAAATATTGCTCAACCCTTCAACTCCCTACTCATCATTCTCAGTAAATGTCAAGACTCTTGAACAAACCATTAACTCACTTGTTCACCTTTCCTTTTAAAAAAAAAAATAATTTCATCAATTTTTTAATTTTTTTATTTATTGTCATGCCTTAAAAATGGGTAACTAAAAGGGTAGACCTAAAAAATAAGTAGACAAAAAATCATAAAAATAAAAATAATAAAAACTAAAACAATCTGAATTAATGAAAATAAAATGAGTAATTAATTAACTCTCAGTGAAGAAATTACAGTATGTTGCCGCACACAAGATAGAAATAGAAGACGCAATTAATAAAGAGCGGTGTTAAAAGTAATTTCATTTTTTCTATCTAAGGCACCCTAGATGGGTTAAGCCTCAACCACATACCTAGACACCTGTTTTTTTTTTCTAATAAATCTCTATTGGATTAGGTTTCATTCAACTCTTTTCTCTTTTTCTTTTTATTTTCTGTCGTCTATCTTAAAATGGACCAAAACTTCATTTTTTTCTTTTTTTTAATAAAGTGGAAGCATTAACTTCCAAAAGATGCTACATGGGAGTTTTACTATGATTTGAAGAAGACATACACTTCTTTTAGTTCTTGAGGACAAGAATGTTTTCGATGAAAGACATTTGACGTATGTTATTGTTCTAGCCACTAAGGTTTTTTATCGCTCTTGACTAGTCGAAATAGAAGATGTTTTTTTTCATATATGTTAAGACCCAATTTCGTCCGAACAAATAAAATAATTTCAAAATAAAAGAAAAGAAAATTAAAATAAAAAATGTGTTATTTAATTTTATCATGTTTTGTCACTTAAGATAAATAAAACAAGTAAAAAAAAAAAAAGAGTTTTCGCTTCATCTTATTTTATGAATAGAGTTTGAATAAATAATAATGAATAAAATAAAAAATGAAAAATATAGAAAAATAAAGAGAAAAAGAAGAAAAATAAATGTTGGGTGTGTTTTAAAGTAAACTGCAGAAAATAAAACAAAATAAAAAAATTTGAAGGAAGCCCAACCCATTAATAGATTCAATCAGAAAATAAATTGTCTTTTAATAAGGTCCAAATTAGTAAAGCGTTCATTTGAAAAAAAAATCAGTTTGTTGAAACCCAATCCATTAAAAGTGTGTTAAAAAAGAAAAAAATAAAATTATTTTTTGCTCCCCTCCCTATTAAAGTGGTGTCACACTCCACTGAATAATTTGACTATCTTTTCAGTCACCCTTTACACAAAAATTAATTTAAAATTCAAAAAAAATAATTAATTAATAGAGGATATTATTCTACTTAATTGGATTTGGCTGATAAAATCTAATAATAATTGGTGATTAATTTGTTTAATTACCAATAATGATATTAATTGAATATTATTCTACTTAATTAAAAATAATAGTAATGATGAGTGATTATTCTGCTTAATTGTAAATAATCCTGTTTAATTGTGATTTATTATTTAGTTTTCTTTCAATTAAGCATATTAAAATGAAATTATTTGACAGATTAATTGAGGAGTCTGAAAAAATTCATAAATAGGCACCCAAAATAGAAAGTGACACCATTTTTATTAACTATACTTTTCAAATATACAGTTTACAAAGAAGTAGATTCTAAGGAATAATCTCAATTACATCATAAAGTTTACAAAAGAAGTAAAAAGGGAGTTTCAACGAGTAAGTTCTACTAATTTATTTCTCCAAATCACTTTGTAGACTTTTTTAGTTGTTGACTTGTACTATCTTGTTGTTGCACGTAAAAGAAATTATTGTAGGTACTTACTGCAGTTTTGTTTTGTTTATTCGATTTTTATTTTTTATTTTATAAATCTGTCTTATTTGTTTATTTTTATTTTTGTTTGCATTTTTGTATATATATTTGTTTATTTTTGTTTGTTGTAATTGTGATTATATTGGAATTATGTTTGGAAAAAATAACATTTTGAAAATACCACACTTATTTCTACTCATTTAATTATAAGTATCATTTTAGAACAGACGTTGTGGGGTACTAATACCTTATGCACACGTAACCGACTCCCGAATTCATACCTAGTTCACAAACATTTTATTTTTAATTTTTCTATAGCTTTCCATAATAAACTATGGTGGCAACTCCAATTCTCTATTTAAATTTTTTTAAAATTAATTTTTTATTGCTCCGTCGTGATTCCTCAGTACCTCATATTTATATTTGTTGTATGAGGTATTCTAGTGTTATATTTAAGCGTACCTTAGTTATTATTAATGATCCAGTACTAAATCCTAGCAAACTAATAAAAATGTTCATAGTAAAAAATGGTTATAAAGAATGACACTTTATGTAGGCAGTGGTTTTTAACAATTAAATTGGACCTCCTAATTGGGTCTTTCCTAATAGGTGTGTATTTATGCAATTTTTTGGTCATAAGTGGATTACTTTTCGCACCCCCATAATTTTATTTTGGGCCTAAAATACAATTCTTAGCCAAGACAGTACACAAGTCCCCCAATCTTGAGCCGAATAGGCGAAAAGACCTTCCAATACCCTTTTCGAATTGTCATTCAACCATTGAACCTTTCGACTGTTGAACCTATGACTTTTTCCGTATTGTCATTTGGCCATTGATTCTTTCCGCGTGGAACCTATGATTTCTTTTTGTATTATGATTCGACCATTAAGCCTTTCGACCGTGGAACCTATGACTTTTTTTCGTACTGTTATTTGGCCATTGAGCCTTTCAGCTGTGGACCCTATGACTTTTTATGTATTTTCATTCAGCCATTCAGCCTTTCGGCCATGGAACGTATGACTTTTTTTTGTATTGTCATTCGGCCATTGATTCTTCGGCCATGGAATCTATGACTTTTTTCGTATTGCCATTCAGCCATTGAGCCTTTCAGACATGAAACCTATGACCTTTTTTCCTATAGTCATTCGGGCATTGAGCCTTTTGACCGTGGAACCTATGACTTTTTTTTCTATATTGTCATTTGGCCATTGATCCTTTCAACCGTGGAACCTATGGCCTTTTTCGTATTGTCATTTGGCCATTGGGTCTTTCGGCCGTGGAGCCTATCGACTATTGTATTAGAGATGGAGTTACCAGAGATCATATTAGAGATGGAGTTACTAGAGCTCGCATAGGAGATGGGGTTACCAAAACTCATTAGAGACGAAGTTACCAGAACTCGTATAGGAGATGGAGTTACCAGAACTCGCATAGGAGATGGAGTTACCAAAGCTTATATCATATTAACATGCGCCTTTTGGCTATATTTTTGTGACCTACACATTCAATATCTAGCAAATAATACACAAGATTTAAAAACAAAACAGGGATTTATTAATATACTCAACCTCATTAAAAACCCTTAAACATGCATATATGGTATTTTGTATAGTTATTGTAAAAAATATTTTATTAAGAAAACTCATAAATTATTACTTTATTTTTATTATTATTATTTTTTAAATCATCATATTGTTAGTTTCTTATGTAGTTCTTTATCTTACATAAAATTTCATAATATGACATTAAAGAATCAAAGGAAAAAAATATCTTACCTTCGAGAAGACACCAGCACTGTTTATTGAAACGTTTCATCTTTGATGCAAACCCCACACCAGCTTTATTCCTATGTAGCGAAGCACCAGTTTGAGGGCCAACGATCTCCATCTTTGCATAGTATCGTTCCACACAAACCTGATCTCACATGCATTGCTTCCTTCGACCAAGATAAGCACATTGAAATAGTGGTTGCCTCTGTCATGTCGTAACCCTGATTGAATATGCCGCGGAAGAAGGAGTCGAAGAATGCGAAGACGAACTCGGGGTAGTTTTGGAGGAGAAGAACTCAAACGTCACTGTGCTCGTCCTCCTCGACATTTGCGTCTATGTAGGCAATGAATTTCCCTCCTGAAACATACTCCTCGGCAAAAACCAGAGTGCAACGCCATCTTCCACCATCATCGTTGGTGAGATTCTTGGTAGTGGAGTAGAGGGTGGAGTCTCCAGTGCGCCGCTCAATGACGGTGATGATAAAGAGTCAGATGAACAAAGACGCGGTGTCCTCATCATCGTGGAAGAGAGCAAGAAGAGGTCGTGCATGAGTTCTCCAATGACGCATTCTGTTCCAATGCGAGTACCACAAACAGTTAGTGGAGAGGGAGCAACAGTAGTAGCAGCAGCAACGATAGCAAATGACGTCGTTGAGCGATAGAAAACTGAACCTTCTAAGATCGTTTGCCTCGCAGTGTAGCCTTTCAGCCCAGACTCACTCACCTCTTGCTCATGTACAAAGCCCAAGATCACCCAATTCCCAATAACACTTTTCATTTTCTTAGCAAAGAATACAATTTACATATTTGTCTAAATACTTGAATATTTTGGGCCTAAATCACTTATGGGGGTGCGAAAGGTAATCCATTTGTGACGAGAAAACCTAAAGTATTTAGGAAAATATGCAAGTTGTATTCTATGCTAAAAAAATCAAAAGAGTGTTATTGAGAATTGTGTGACCTTGGGCTTTGGACATGAACGAGAGTGGGCCTGAAGACTACACGACGATGCAAGCGACCTCAAAAGGTTCAGTTTCTACCGCTCAATGACAACGTTTTTTGTCGCTGCTGCTACTACTGTTGCTCCATCTCCACAAACTGTTTGTGGTACTCATATCGGAATGAAATGATTTGTTGGAGAACTCATGCACGACCTCTTCTCGCTCTCTTCCACGACGACAAGGACACCATGTCCTTGTTCGTCTGGCTCTTCGTCGTCACCATTATTGAGTGACACACTAGAGACTCTGCATTCTGCCCTCTACCAAGAATATCACCGATGATGATGATGGAAGATGGCGTTGCACTCTGGCATTTGTTGAGGAGTATGTTTCGGGAGAGAAATTCGTTGCCTATGTGGACGCAAACTCCGAGGAGGACGAGCGTAGTGACACTTGAGTTCTTCTCCTCCAAAATTGTCCTGAGTTCATCTTCACATTCCTTAGGCTCCTCCTTGTGTGACATATTTGGGCAGGGTTACAACATGACAAAGGCACCAACTATTCCAATGTGCTTATCTTTGGCGAAGGAACCTCACATAGAACACCTTGCTTTTAACTTTGTTGACCATCTTACTTCCTACAACTGTACCATAAGCATATAATGTAGGTCATTCAATTTTGCTTCTTGTGCAATATTGAAACATTGAATGGTTGGAAATTTGGAACGCGTTTTCTGACTAATGAACTCGTTGCCTCAAACTTCACAATGCATCTTCTAATAAATTTTATGTGCGAGGGCACTGGTAGCTCGTTGTGGGGAGAAGTGGTTCTATTCATGATCATGTGTCGAGGATTATTGTTGTTGTCCTGAAGGGTTGGCAAAGTTTTTAAAGTTGCAAGCGCATGACCCCATCTTAATGCGACCAAACTACTTTTCAAAGTGCTGGTGTAATCTCCAAGGTCAAGATATTTTTATCCTTTGATTATTTAATGTCATATTATGAAATTTTATACAGGATAAAGAACTACATCAGAAACTAACACACATACTGATTTTGAAAAAAAAAAATATTAAAAGTAAATTAATAATTTATGAGTTTTTATAATAAAATATTTTTTACAATAATTATACAAAATACCATTTATGCATATAGTGGTTATTAATATTCCATTTTACATTGTGGAAATACTTATTTGTTAAACCCTTAAAAAAATAATTAGAATAATTAAAGTATGGCTAGTAATGCAATTGATTATATAGCTTGTCTTTAATAAACATTAATGGTTTATGATGGTATTTTAAAATGTTTGTCAAAAGCAAGATGATTTAAGAACACATGGCAAAAAAAATATTATTTAATTATTTTTAATAAGGCCGAACATATTAATAAATCCATGTGTTTTCTTTAAACCTTGTGTATTACTTGCTAGATATTGAATATGCAAGTCGCAAAAACATGGCCAAAAGGTTCATGTTAATATGATATGAGCTCTAGTAACCCCATCTCCATGTGAGCTTTGGTTACTCCATCTCTAATATGAGCTCTGGTAACCCCATCTATGCGAACTCTGATAACTCCATTTCTAACATGAGCTCTGGTAATCCCATCTCCTATGCGAACTCTGGTAACTCCATCTCTAATATGAGCTCTGGTGACCCCAACTCTTATGCGAGCTCTAGTAACTCCATTTTCAATATGAGCTCTGGTAACTCTCATCTCCTATGTGAGCTCTGATAACTCCATCTCTTATATTGTAGTTGAAGGGCTGCACTGCTGAAAGGCCCAATGCTCGAATAACAATACGAAAAAAGTCATAGGTTCCACAGTCGTAAAGCTGAATGATTGAATGGCAATACCTAAAAAAGTCATAAGTTCCACAACCAAAAAGGCTCAATAGCCAAATGACAATATCGAAAAGTCAAAAGTTCAATGACCAAAAGGCTCAATGGCCGAATGACAATACGAGAAAAAGTCATAGGTTCAAAGGCCGAAAGGCTCAGAGGCCGAAAGGCTCAAAAGCCGAACGACTCAGAAGCCAAAAGGCTTAATAGAAGTCGAAAGGCTCGATTATACAAAGGTCGAAAGGCTCGATTATATAGAGGCCAAAAGGCTCGATGATGAGGAAACCAAAAGGATCAACAAAATGGAAACCATGATACAAAAGTTGAGCAATTCAAAGACGTGGAATCTAAGTGACTCATTGATACAAAAAGAAGAAAATCCAAATAGAAAGTCTTAATGACATAAGAGCTAAAACGCAAGGCCAAAGAAATATTCAAAACAGAAGCTATGAAAAATGCAACTGCAAGCTAATCAGAAACTTCAAAGGCCAAATTCAAATCTTATTCGGAAGAAAGTATATCTACAAGCCAAAAGAAGGCATAGCAACCTAACAAGACAACACCAACTGTCGAAAAAAAGTGACCAACGGTATGTTCGCAACACCTATACTAAATTACGAAAAGTGAGGTTAAAAGAAACCTAAAGGGCATCAGAAAGCCTTTTCGCCTATTCGACTTAAGGCTAGGAGCTTGTAAACCGCTTGAGTCAGGAGTGTATTTTAGGCCCAAAATGAAATTGTGGGGGTGCGAAAGATAATCCATTAATGACCAAAAAGTTGCATAAATACACACCAATTAGGAAAGGCCTAATTAGGAGGCCCAATTTAACTGCTAAAAACCACCACCCACATAAATTGTCATTCCCTATAAACCATATTTGACTATGGGCATTTATGTTAGTCTGTTAAGATTTAGTATTGAATCATTAATAATAACTACTAAGTTATGTTTAAATTCAATACCATAATACCTCATAAAACAAGTATAAATATGAGGTATTGGGGTATGGAAAAAACATCTTCTATTTGGGCTAGCATAAACATGAGGTAGTGAGGTATGGAAAAACATCTCTAATTCAAAACACAATTGTTCATATTTTCTGAATTGATTATGATCTAAAATTTTGTCTGAAGAGTAATATTACATAATGCAATTTTTTTGAAGGAAGATTTCTCAAGGTTCATAAAGAAAGTTTGATCATATTATAGGTTGTTCATTATACTTTTGTCATATACAAGGTATGTTTTCTCCTTTTTAATCTAATTTGTAAGTTTTTCACCAATAGATTTTAATTTTTACCTAGTGTAAAACTTTTTAAAGGGTGATTCAAGAAGTTTTGTTGGTTTTCTAGTTTTAATTGCATAGATGTTCTTGTAATTGGATAAATCACATTTTTTCTTGAAAAATCCAACTCTATTGTAGATTTGAGAAAAATCGAACCAATATAAAAAAAATTTGTGTCTTTGTGTTTCATATTTCTCTTATTATCTTAATTGTTTTTTGTTCTTGGTGTTCATTAATGGTTACTCTTAAGTTCTCTTATCATCTTGTTTTAAAAATTTTAAAGGTAATTTTTTTAAATCGATTCACCCCCTCTTGGTTTCATTTTTAGTCATTCTTTCTTTTACAATTGGTATCTAAGAACAATTTATTGAAAGTTATTTAATTTTGATCCAAAATGGTTATTCATTCACAAACATTTGTTGAGGATGTATCTATAAATAGAACTCCTCTTTTTGTTGTAGAAAACTATCATTTTTAAAAAGATTTAAGATAATATTTTTTTTCTTGAATATGACGACAAGGGGATTTGAGATGTAATGGTAAATGATCCCTTTAAACTAACTAGAATTGTTGATAATGTTGTGGTTCCTAAAAAATTTTTTTAGACTCCTAATGAACACAAAAGAACACATTATGATGGAAGAGCTAAGAACATTATATTTTTTTACTTTAACTTTATAGAGTTGCAATATGCTCTTTAGCTAAAAAAAATGTTGTGTTACAAGAGATCGTGAAGGGATTAAATAAGTTAAGAGAGCAAGAAAGAATATTTTCATCCAAGAGTATGAGATATTTAGGTTGCTATCATGAGAAAACATTTATAATGTATAAAAAGTTCACTTATATTGTAATAAATGGCTTTCTTGCTCTTTTGGAAAGATTTTTGACAAATAATAACTTAACATCAAAATAGGTCATTATAACCAAAAGTTACAATTTATGATGAACATGATCACCTTATTTGATAAGCCAAGAGAGCATGAAATGGAACTAGAAATATTAAAGGAATAAGAAAGAGAAAAGAAGGATAACATAGTTCTCAAAGCTAACATCAACAAAATTAAGAAATGCATAAGAGAGAAAGAGATGAAAATTCAGTAAGTGAAAATCTAAATTTATTGGTGAAAAAGTTTTCAAGATTTCAGAAGTATAAAAGAGTCTTTGATGCTGAGATTATAAGAAGCAAAATCAAGAATAAACCTATAGATATTATAATTGTTGTAAGCAAGTGTAAGGATTGCAATAAATATTTGACAAAATTTGAGTATCGTATGAAAGCCTTTACAAAATTTACATTATCAAATTTAGATGAACTCCTAAGTTCACAAAAGTATATTATGGATAATGTTAGAATTGATTTTACACATCAAAATAAACTAAAAGTTTTTAATTTCAATTTTATAATACCCTCTATATTACCATTTGTGATTTGTTTTCATATATGTTATATCGAAAATCATGGTGTTAGTAGTGGAAAATATGTTTGAATTTCCAAAGAAAACCAAAAGGTGCTAATCCTAAAGGACCTTTTATATATATATATATATTGAGTACCAAATAATTCTTTTTTATCTATTTTTGCAGATATGTTTTAAAGCCGAAAAGGTTAATGGTGAACAAAATTTACTTAATATTATTCAAGTTTATGATGACAAAAGGTGTTAGTAGTGGAAAATATGTTTGAATTTCCAAAGAAAACCAAAAGGTGCTGATCCTAAAGGACCTAATATATATTGAGTACCAAATAATTTTATTTTTTTATCTATTTTTGCAGATATGTTTTAAAGCCGAAAAGGTTAAAGTTAATATGATATGGTGAACACAATTTACTTAATATTATTCAAGTTTATGATGACAAAAGGTGCAAATAAATGTTTGATATAATATGCAACATTAACTAGCATTGTGCAATTTATGAGATTTGTATTATTTTGACTGTGTTTATGTGTAATAGATTATCAATTTCAATTTCACTTCATGTCACTATCTCCTATGTTATTTTACTATTGGTTTTTTCTATATCAATCATTATTCATACTTTGGTTTACAATTGATACAAATGATAACAATTGTAAAAATTCATTCATTAATGAACAAAATCTTTCAATCCATTGTTGGATGACATAAAAAATAAATAAAAAATAAAAATAAACTCAAAATAAAATCGAAAGTCCATGCTCAAAAGAAGATAAATTATTATTGAGCTGCTAACATATGAAAGATAAAATTTAAGGGTGGAGATTTTATGGACATACATATATATTTTTTTTTACTGTGGCAATCCCATTCCATCATAAAACATATATAGTGATCACCAACATAATTTGACAAAATAAACCAAAGGCCAATACAGAATTATTCCAGAGACTCTAAACCATCAATATGGTGCTTCATTAACTAAAATTTGAGAAAGCTACCTCAAAATATTGATGAATAAGAACATATATTTGAAACGTTTCCTTGAATTTAGCCTTTTGTAAACCTGAAACCTTGCAATTCTTTCCAGTCAAGCTGAGGAAGATCAGTGCAATATATGATACGGTGAAACACTATTCACGCCCTTCCGGCTGCAGAGACTTCATATGAACGAGTATATCTACGGAAGAATCTATGCATTGTGGGAAATTGAAATGGTAATGTCAAGCACAACACATTTTAGGTTACAATTAATTATAAGAACTCAACCGGAAATGATGTAGTTATAGCGTTGCAAAATTTAAAGACAGTAAAATAAGTTTACAGAGAAGAAAAGAGAAAAAAATCTCAATCAAGTGTTAACTTGTAGTTTCGTCTCTTCTAAAGTTATTATCGAAGTCGACCGAAGGATCAATGTTGCCGTTAGAATGTATCATCCAAGCTGTTATATGTTCCGAGTAAATACAAGAAAACGGTGGTCAAAATTATAATTAACATAAACTACATGATTCATTTCTCAAATTCGAATTCCTTGTTTCAATTACATAATTTTTGCAATTTGTTGCGGAAAAAGAAAGGCGTTATTGTAAATGTAAAGTTAAACTATAGATTAGAGGATACCTCGTTAGATCGATGACGAATCGTGGTGGTTTATCCGTTGCAAGGAGAGTGAGCGAGGAAAAGAAAGATATAAAAAGAAAGGGGGAAGGAAGGAAAAGGAACACATCAAACACGCCACCACACCGGAGGGAGAACCCGGGTATTCCCGTGCGATCTCCCTTAAAACCCACAAATAATCCTTTTTTTTTATTAATTTTTATTGACCTGCCATGCAAGCGCACCTGTCATGGCAAAGGTCGGTTCACAAAGTGCTCCACAACCACTTCATCCCCAAATGTTCATTCTATTATACACACCGAACATTTCCCCTCAAAAATCCTCGTATCATTCTTTAATCCGAATGCCAAGAACTCCACACTGGAACGGCAACAATAACTCGCTGTACCTGCCTAATTTGGTTCTCACGATCTGCCCTATATTCATCGATCCTTCACGAAACAAGCAACACAAATATGATCATCACACTTCTGACAGGTAGATCGGTGACACCGGGCTTCAAATCCTGGAAAAACTTTACACAAATAAGAGACGGAGACGTAAGAGTGATTGACCGTAATCAAGAAAAGAGTAGAATTGAAAAGTAATTGCACCAATTCGTAGGAAAAGCACGATTGGCGAGTAGATCGGAATCCGATCCATGTGAAAACCAGTTGATGAATAGGAAAATGGAACCCTTGATAGGTGATAGGTGGGATAGGAAAGAAAGGGGTGAAGTTGAATTGAAAATAGGGAAAACATACCAATGATTATATATAGGGTAGAAGGGTTGAGATTTCCAATTTTAAACTCGGTGATCTTCTCCAACAGCCAGATTTGGTTTGTTGGATAATCACAGCTGACTTGGTTCTTGCTTGTTATGTTTTCTTATTTAAGTAAAAAATAAATAGTCTAATCTTAACATATTTTATTAGCAAACAACTATTTTTTTAAGAATTATTCAATATTTATATTAAATATAAGAGGGAATATAGAATATTGAAAAGAGAAAAAAATAAATGTATAAGTTAAATAATTTTTATCAGGGTAAAATTAATAAAAAAATTAAATTAAAAAAATTACTTATCGGTAGAATAATGAAATGAGGAGTAATGTTCTCATATGGTCTAACCATTGACTAAACTACCAAAAACATGAGTTTTCAAGATCAAGCCCGTCTTAATACAAATAATTATTTTAATTTTTAATATGATAATATAATATATGAAGCAATATTAACAAAAAAATAAAACAATACGTATAAATACATAAAATAAAAATTTAAACTTCAAAGTATCGATACAAGCATATAAAGAAATAACTTTCTTTAGTATTATCATTTAATTAGATAATTTTATCTTTTAATAAATAAAAAATAATTTATTTATTTATTTAATAAAATAAATAATTGAATAATTTTTGTTTATTTTAAAATAAATAAATAATTTCTTTTGGCTATATAATTTTTTAATACTAATTTTACAAAATTATATATATATATATATATATATATATATATATATATATTATTTGTTTTTCTTTTCTTAATTAATTATTCTAAAAAATTATAAAATTTATACAATTATATAAAAAAAATACATCATTTCATAATTTTCGTTGGTGTCATCTTTTAATTACACAATTTTATCCTTTATCAATAAATAAAAAATATTTTATTTATTTATTTAATAAAATAAATAATTGTATTCTTATTATACTTGAGTTGGAATTCTTTAAGGTGAATTAGATTGACTTTTGGTTAACTGAACTTTGTTGGAGTTGGGACCTCTCTAATTAAGTTTGTCGAGGTTTGTTAATGAAATGTACTTACATAAAATTTTCAATTAGTAAGACTTTAGATAAAAGTATATAATTATAGTATCTAATAAACATATGAGATTGAGTGAGTATTTTATCAATAATGAGACTATATTGGTCTAACATTTAAGTTTAAGTTGTTATTATACAAAACTGTTGAGTGGGGTAATAGAAATCAATTTTAATATTAAGTCTTGATTATTTAGATATGTTATCTTTTGATTATTTAGATATGTTATCTTTTTGAAACAGGTAATATTATATTTTGACATTATAACCTATATTTCTATCTGGTAATATTATCTCTTTATATTTTGATATTGGATGGAATAACTTCTCTTTATTTCAAAATAACTAAAACAATCACTATATAATTTTTTTATACTATTTTCACAAAATTATATATATTAAATTACATTATTTTCCTTTTTAATTAATTCTTCTTAAAAAAATAAAACTATAAAATATATACCATTATTCAAAGAAAATATACCATTTGATAACTTTCTTTGGTATCATATTTTAATTGGACAAATTTACCTTTTAATAAATTAAAAAATTATTGAATAAATTTTCTTTATATTAAAATTAAAAAAATATTTTTTCTTTTAAAAATAATGATTATATATTTTTAAATATTATTTTTACAAAGTTATATTTTTTAAATTATATTCTTTTATTTTTTTAATTAATAATCCATAAAAAATAATAAAACTATACAAAATAATAAAATTATAAAATTATGAATACACATGCTGGGAATTGCATGTGTTTTCTCTAGTAATATATAATAAATATAATTCATATATAAAACAACAAAATCCAATATACCACATTTAAGTTTCTCAATAACAAATAAAATTCATTAATAACAGTAAGTCTCTTTTAAGAAAGTGAATAATAACATAAAAATGTTTAATATTTAAGTAATCTATAATATCGAACAATAATGATATGTTACGTATAAAATTGTATTTATTAATATTTATGTAAAAAAATTAGAGAAAAATATTAAAATAATCCTTTTTCTTTTTTTAGTTTTAAAGAATAAAAAATTATTTCAAATAATGTAAAATGACTTTGTTGATTGTTTTTCATCCTAGTATTATAAAGATCAAAGATGTAGAAGCTTATAACATCAGGAAGTAATTAAATTTAAGTAACAAGTTTAAATTTTATTGCTACTTCTTCTGGTAGAATTAGATGTCACAAAATAATTATATTCACTGTATTAGAGAGAAGGGTTAAATGCACTTGAAGATGATAAAAAGTTCTTCATCTTCATAATAGTCTTTATTTAATCATCTTCTCATTTTTATAAGTTCAATATAAGACTCAAAGTACAAAATAACTCTCAAAACCGTTTCATAAATTTCATATTTCCTATATAATCAAAGTCAGAATTAAAGTGATAAATATTAGTATTTATAATATAATTCCTACTCTAAATGTACTCAAACTAGTTAAATGAAATGTAAGTGGAGATTTAGATCTCTCCTTAACTATGGTAAAAAAGTAAGAAACAAAAACACAAAACATTTGAATTTTGAAATGTATAAAAAATAAAATCTAAACAATTTCAAAGGATGAAATGATTTAGGAAGATGATACTTGTAAGTGTCTGTGTTTGTGATTTGAATAGTGATTTTTTCCTTGATTAAGAATTACATATTCAATTTGGGTTTTAATTTGAACTTTCTAATGCTTATTTCTTCTTCTCTTCTTTCACATCATTTGCTTCATTGTTGGTTACCTTTCATATTGTTTTCATATTGTTTTCTCGATTTTGTGAAAGTTTAACTAAGTTTAATAGAACTAAATCATAAAAATTATAAGTCCAAAAAACAAAAAAATAAAGAAAAATGATGACTCTTTTGTTTAGTAAGAATATCTTATTTTCTCATGCTTCTTTTGATTCTTATGTGAATGTGTTGCTCATTTTCTTTTATGTTACTCATGCACTTATGACAATTTGTTTATGGATGTTTCACTAATAAAAAGGTTTGCTTAATTCAAAGCTCTTGAGAGATTTCATAAACTTGTCAGCCGGTGAACTAAGTGCCATTATTAGTGATAAGGATGTGTGAGATCTTAAATCTACACAATTAACTACTTAATTTTTTTTATTGATATTATAGTCAATGATTTCGGTTCAACACACTTTATAAAGTATTTAACTTTGACTACAAGCAAATTAAGTTGGCAAACTAGTTGTGGGAAAGTGTTAAGGATATCAATTTGTCATTTGTGAAACGATAATAGGAAAATTATTTGGCAGAGGTACTTTGTAGTTGCTATTTGATATATCTCATGTAATTCTAGTTTAGACTTTTGTTGTAATGTTCATATTTCATTTAGATTAGGGTCTCACTAAATGCATTGACTTAGAGTCCTTTGGTAAAAGGATCCACAAACATTCTTTCATTAAGTTATGGGATCTTGACAATGATTCCTCATAAATGCCCAATGTACAATTTAAGTGGCTACCTTGTGGTTGTTTCATATTGAACAAGTCTACTATCTTAATGAGCTTAGTCATATTTGTGACAAAATGAATGTTGAATATACTAGAAAACTTTTTAAATGAAAAAAATTGAAATATCAGGTAAGTCTTTGAACCAATCCAATGTAGTGTTTCATAGTGTATCAATAAACATTTTTGTATCAAACCCCATTTATCTACTTGATATCAATAGTTAGGCATATAATATTTTAAAATGACTATCTAAATCCTGGATCCTCGTACCTTGAAAACCATGCAACAAAAATTTTGTATCAAATTATTGTTATATTAGCTTTAATTTAGTCTCTAATGTCTTCTCGTTCCACATGTGTGTCTTGAGAATTTGTTATGCTTTTGTGTTGATTCAATGTGGTGGCGGAATTCCTCTGTTTCCCTATGCAATATTCCTTTTTTTTGTTGAGCTTCATCCACCCTCTCCTTAGCTTTTTCATTTTGTTCATGATAGACATGATCTACTACATAGTGGAAACCCCACCATCGTTATCTAATTAGATAGTGTTTTTTTGAATTTTTATCTTATTCTTACAAGAGTTTGGAAAAGAAAGAACAATTTTATTTAGCTAGAAACAGATACAAAAATGTTTCAATTAAAAGTCTTATACAATATTGTTCTAGCCTCTAGCCCCGTTTTGGATCGTTCTTGGCTAATCCAAATAAAAGATATTTTTTTAGTATTCCAACACCCAATATTTATACCTTCTTTCTAATTATTATTAGTAATAATCAAGTATTAAATTTTAATCACTTAATCGAGACGAACATAATCAAATATAATTATAAAGAATTATAGTTTATGTGGATTATAATTTTCTAACAATTAAATTGGACGCCTAGTAAATGGATATTTTCATTTTGGGGATAAAATTCATCCCACGCTCAGACGGACAAATACCATAAAAAAAGCATTTACAATTAGTTGTTTATTTGATAATGTTTTCCTCGTTTTTATAGGCACGTGAACGGTTGTGATTTAGTTATTCTTTAGTTATGTTATGCTTGACCTCCACAACAACTATCTACTTACAACTTAAGTCACAATGTACCAGTGCCACAATCTAAATGGTCTAAATGATTATGATATTATTCCTACGAGTTAAAAGATTGCATCCAATCGAATTCGATTGTTTGTTGGAGGTTCCAAGAAATTGAAAATATGAAAGTTCTACCGGATCGCATAAGTTGATATCATTTAAATAATTTAACAAGAATAACATTTTTCTATTAATATATTTCTTAACTTGAAAAAGTTAAATTATCCATTTTTCCATAATAAGAAAATTAAAAAACATAGTTTTCCAATTTCAAATTTACTGACAACTGAAAATTCCCTTTTTTTTCAAACAAAGTTGTCTATCGAAAGTGAATAAATAAAAATAGATAAAATAACAAGCTTTAACTTATTATATATAATAAGGGAATCTTGTAGCATTCCTCCTCCGTGTGAATTTTGTTTAGTCATTATAATAATAGTTACAAAATTAAAGTCACTTAAATTTTATTTATGAAAAAAAATGTTATAAATTTTCATATCAAAAGCTTGTTTACAACAATTAATTAAAATGGAACAAGTACAATATAATTGTTTCACTCACAAACTGACAACATTCAAAATAACACTTAATTATTTTCCACAACTTACTTATTTAATCTCTCCCAGAGTCCAACATAAGCCACTTAATCCAGCTTTCATTTGCTACTTCAGGTTAAAAAATAAAAATGAATTCAAAACAGACGAAAACTACTATTATGCAGAAATCATCTCTTATTGAGATTTAAGGTATTATTCTCAGCTTTCAATACAGACATCGTATATTATTGAGTAATGAAGAATAAAATGTTTATCATCAAAATCATGCACTTACTGAACCCTTTTTCACTTGCACTTGTCATTTCATCATATTTCATACTTGGTGAAACAATCCGTATAAATCATCCATAGAAGTGATTTAAAAAGTATATTAATAAACACGAGCTTTAGGAGGGAATGTTTCCACCTCATCGTCCAACGTGTTCATGTGCACTGGCCTGTAATCTAACCGGACCTTCTCATTCTCCCAATATCTGCAAATCAATGCACAAAAGCTCAGCTAGCAAAAGCAAAGCACCTCGTAGACGCAAGTATTTTGATCATCAAAAGTGCTTCGGTAAATCAAGCAAACCAAATTCATTTTTGTTTAAGAAGACCAACAAGCCCTGCACTTTACAATTCTGCCTTGACAAAGCAAGAAGCCTAATGGATCACTAACCAGAATATATATACCATGCCCACGGATAGCAGAACAATTAAAATACATCACTCACCACCTGTCCTTGTTTTGATAGCTCTGTACTTTAGTGAATATGAAAATTTGAACTAAAATTACTATATTCAACAGAAAAACATTTGTCGCAATTCGCCACCAAAAATCAATGCATGCTCGTTTTTGAACCATGCCACCACTTCAAATTTGATGGGGTTTACTAAATAAAAGACAGCAAAGACATTGAACTGAATTACATAAAGGCTTATCCCTTCCTGCAATGAAAAGTAAACTACCCAGAGAACGGAGGTTCTCCAAGAAAGGATCACTTAAAGATGGTAAAAGTACCAGATACTGTCAATTAAAAATATTATTCCACTTGCGCCACTGGTTTATTGATTGAATTTTCTACTAATTCAAGAGAATCAAGACGCAAGCTCTTATGCACTTACGAATCAACAGGATTGTATACATTAAAAGCATCAGGATTCCCACTAGAAATGAAGAGAACCAACTCAATCCAAATATCTACTGATGTAAATAGCAAATTAATTGAAACATGACTTACCCCAAAGTGTGTTTCATCCAGTTTTCATCGTCTCTTTTCTGTAAATTAAAAGCAAGCACCGTATTCAATCAGACCGACTATTCATATTAATGGGGTGAAATATATACAGCAGTTTATACTAACCGTGAAGTCCTCACGGGCATGAGCACCTCTACTTTCTTTTCTTGCTTCAGCAGAGTGCATGGTGATGCAAGCATTAATCAAAAGATTTTCCAACTCAATGGTCTCAATCAAGTCAGAGTTCCTGAGAATATTGAGCCATGGAACTCTTAAAATGAACAAACAGATTTGATTCCTTGAAATAATAGGGATCCAAGTGACATCAGACAAAGAATTTTTACCATATCAAACCTCGATCCTTCAACTTGACATCATGGAAGCTCTCCCATGTTTTATCAATTAATTGACAACCTGTTACAGGGTAGATGATATTCAAATAAAGTAGATAACTATAGGAGCAGTAAAGGTGATACGTGTACTTTAGGAAAAGGAAGGGGATAAGAAGAACAATTATTATTGATCAACAAAGTGCTACCTTCTGCTAATGTTTCTTGGGTACGGAACACAGCAGCATTGTTTTGCATTACTCGTTGCATATTCAACCGAATTTTGGAAGTTGGCAATGACCCATTTGAATTTCTCAATTTGTCCAGCCAAGCAATTGTTTTCATACCAGCATCTTTCTCTAAAGGCTTTTGTTTATCTCCTGAAAAATATAAAACAGGTGAATTTTTTTCACCTCATTTCAGCGTGCACAATCTATTTAATAACCGACAATGAATCTTGCCTGGCCTACAGATTTCTGCAACTCTATTTGCACACGCTCTACCAAAAACAACAATGTCAAGAAGTGAATTTGCACCAAGCCTATTGGCACCATGAACTGAAGCACAGGCTGTTTCCCCCGCAGCCATTAATCCAGGAACTACTGCATCTGGATCATCACCTTTAATAGTAACCACCTGAATAAGAAGAAAGGCATATTAGACCACTTTTTTTTTTCATTTTTTCCCTTTGTTTTAAAGAAAATTTAAATGAAAATATAACAAATCCAAAAGACAAGATAGCACGCCATAAAGCAAACAAGTAATCAAGTATGCCATAAATCAAAATTAATAAAAGATATCAGTATTTGCAATGTGATAGACGCAATGACATACATATTCAAATTCCTAGAGAAGTAATTTAAGAAATAAATAGGTATCAATTATTGGCAAGGGAAAATTGAAATAAACAAGAGTCTCCCTCATAGACAGAATGCAAGTTAGTTACAATACGCACGCACACATAAATACATATAGTAATGGGAATAATGTAACGCTACAGGTACAAAATGATTCTCAAAAATATTAGAAAGACATTTAGGTACCAACTTCTTAACCGCGGTTTTCTGATAACTTCATGACCACAACATTTTTCAACACATAAAGATGTCAATCTCAGCTTTATATCCGTTTCCAACTGTTCCTATAGAAAACATCTAACTATCTAACTCAACTATTTAGGTGTTTAGCGATAATACAAATTAAATAGAAAATTGCTTTAATAACATAGAATAATGCAATCCATTCTGGCACATTCTGTCTCTCTTTTTTTGTGTAAGGTACATAACTACAAGGCAATGTAAAGGTTGGAGTCATCAAAATAAAACCCAACAATTATCTGCTGTTGTCTTCTTGTCAACTATTATGCATCAAGTAAGCCGAGAGAATAATTTGTAATAATAGTAAACAGTTGCTCTAGAAAAAAAAAAATATATATATATATAGGCATGACAGTTGACTAATTAAATTTATTTTTTATTTTTTAATATGTTTCTCACATTTTCTTTTTCTTTCCTTTTCTCTAATGGAAGTTAAACAATTAGGTTTAACATCGTACCTCTCCATGATGATTCGTGGGAATACCACCCATGTTATAATGCACTGTTGGCAAAACAGGAATAGGTTCCTTAGTAACATCCACGCCAGCAAAAATAGCAGCTGTTTCAGAGATACCAGGTAGTCTCTCCTTGAGAACATCTGGGGGTAAGTGATTCAAATGGAGATAGATGTGATCTTTCTGGGGTCCTGCAAACAATTTCCAGTGTCAAATTAATTGTCGAACTGAACTGGAAGGTCAAGGTTCAAGAAAATATCGTGCATACCTAGTTTCTAGAAGACATAACGTCCCACTAAAATCATATAGCCACAATTATATACAACCACAAACTAAGCACAGTTATATGCTAGAGTATTTCTTTTGTTTTATCAGAACATACCTACACCACGGCCTTCCCGGATTTCCATAGTCATTGATCTGGAAACAACATCTCTTGATGCAAGATCCTTTGCAGTAGGAGCATAACGTTCCATAAACCTCTCGCCCTCACTGTTCCTAAGAATCCCGCCTTCACCTCGAGAACCTACAAAGTCCAAGAAAGAAATGAAAAGCAATATATATTACAACTAAATTGACCAAAGTACATAACTGTCAGTACAGTATACAATCAAAAGGTAGCCTATATGTAAATAAGAACTAAGACATTCCAACCTTCCGTGATAAGGCAGCCCGCTCCATATATGCCTGTAGGGTGAAATTGCACAAACTCTAAATCCTTCATAATTTATGACAAGAAAATGTTAAAACACTTGCTAAATAAGATTTCAGCTTAATAACAAAATTTGCAAAGACCAAAAATAGACCTCAAGTGGGATCCCAGCACGAGCAACCATGGCATTGCCATCTCCAGTGCATGTATGTGCTGAGGTGGCAGAAAAATATGCTCTACCATAGCCCTGATGCAAAACAGAAGATTAACACATACATGCTCATAACAAATACAATGATAAACTTCAATGTCTAACATGCAAAAGAGAATAATGTACCCCTGTGGCCAAAATTGTTGAAGCTGCTTGGAAACGGTGTAAAGTTCCATCCTCCATATTCAAGGCAATCACTCCTTGGCAACTACCTGTATTTCCAATAAGGAAAATTTGTTAACTTTATCATCAACTCCAACACATAGAGTCAGCAGGCAAAGTGAGAAGGAAATCTAAATTCTTTAGGTTTCCCAGATATGCACAAAAAACTATAGTTTTTCAGTTTTTACTTTGTACTATACCGTTGCACTGGTTAACTCTAATTTCAAGATTAGCTGGGAAAAACATGTGACAAATCCCCCATGTTTGCAATTGTATTTTGAAATAGCTTTCCTAGCCTTGTGGACAATAGTGAAGTCTTATTCCTATAAACCCATACTTTCCTTATGTGCATTTTAGTAGCCATTGTCATGCAGAAGAAAAATAGTGAACTATTTATCTTTGAATTATAACTTTGGCAAACTGAAGCTCTTTTCCTTTGTCAATGATACAAAAATTGTTAGAGTTTGGCGGATTATTAACAAATGCTCAAACATTTGAGCAGTTGAAAGAAAAAATAAGACTAAAAAATGCAAATGTGGATGCATAAAATCTACTTGAAGGATATAATTCTCCTGCAGCATAGTACAGGAAATTTCCTAGTCGTCATGTGCTATTAAATCCTTTCCTATGAGTGCTGATACGTTGTCCCATTAACCCATTGCGAATTGTTCAGAGAAAGAAAACTATTTTCTAAGAACCTTACCATCACTGTTCATTAATAGATCTAGTGCAAAATATTCCACAAAAAACTGGGTATTATGTCTCATAGCTTGGCCGTAGAGAGTGTGCAATAAAGCATGTCCAGTTCGATCAGCAGCACATGCACAACGATATGCCTGACCACCTGTCGCATAGCAACATAAAAAATGTCAAAATCAGAACTCTCAGATAAAAAGTGCTAATATTTCATCATCTCCATTTACCTTTTCCAAAATTCAAGCTCTGACCACCAAATGCACGCTGATATATTTTTCCATCTTCAGTTCGTGAAAATGGCAGTCCATAATTTTCAAGTTCAATGACTGCTTTTGGTGCCTCCCTACACATATATTGGATGGCGTCTTGGTCCCCTGCAGAACACGGAGCTTACCTTTTCATATCCAAAAAAGAAACAAAAGAAAGAACAGACAATAAAAGAGTCTCTGCTTTCCATGATACTCATAAAAGCAAACTAATCACCTTCTAGTTATATGAAAATTTTGTAGCACAAAAGGAAAAAGTTTAAAATTTTAAGATAGAGTGAGTTCTTACCAAGCCAGTCACTTCCCTTGACAGTGTCGTACATGTGCCACCTCCAATCATCTTCAGTCATATTTCCCAATGCAGCATTTATACCACCCTACACACAAATTTGTTGCCATGCATGAGCATAATCAGTATATTCGATTCAGAAAAAGAGGTTGGTGGGGTTAGGCCAACCTAATCCACTTTGAGCATCAACCAGTACTTCAACTAACCATACAAATACAACATAAAACTATGGTAAGAAAAGGAAGAAAAATCCTCATTCATCATTTGAAAACAATAGCCAAAATGATGGCTTTCATCCCCTAAAAATGGTGTCAAACAAAGATGAAGTGTCTTATTGAGTTAGTGACCATAAGACAGTAAGCGGAATACATTACATCACCTATCCCACTATAACCAGTGTAATATCAAATTTATAACATGCCTAAAAGTTTCTGTGAGTATAGATAATAAATTAAAAGAAGTTAGTCAAGTTACCTCTGCTATATTCATCTAGTTAAAACTAGGGGTGGTCAAAATGATTGAACAGAATTGAATTATAGTGAAATTGCACTAAACTCTAAAAGTGGTTCAACAAAACGAAACTATATGATTGTTTAAATGAATTGAACTGCATTACAGTTGAGATAGTTTGAGTGAATCAAACTGAATTACTCTGAATTGTTTTTGAATTCCTATATGAATTGTTTGATGAACTGCTACCAATGGACATATTATTTTAAAACATATTTTTCAATCTTACAAGATATAATTCAGTTTAATTCAAAGTGTTCTATTTAAAGAGCAATTGAATTCAGTTTTCTTTCAAAGCAATTCAGTGTGAATTGATTCAATTCAAATTTTTTTAACAGCCCAAATTAAAACCACACCAATACCCTCATTTGGTGGTCCATAAAGAGAGATTAATTTAGAATAAATAGTCAAAGTAGCGCCCCTTCAAGCTATAGGGCTTATTAGTTCCAAGAAAAATGGAAATAGCATTCAATATCCATGAATGAGTGTATTTCGTCAAAACCAAATTGCTCCACATCTCATGATCCTCTGTGACCAACAAACTAATTTATTAACCCTTAATAAATGAATAACTACACGTATACAGACAACATGTCCCACAGTAAAAGCAAGCAACCGAAATAACAAAAAAAAAAGGAGTCGGTAAAAAGGGAAAATCGTGAATTGTGCCAAACACGTAACATGCATTAACACAAACGTGGAAAGTGGGAGAAGAAGATCTCGCACCTGAGCTGCAACAGTATGCGAACGAGTTGGGAAGAGCTTCGTGATGCAAGCAGTGTTGAAGCCATGTTCGGAGAGTCCAATGGCGGCTCTCAGCCCTGCACCCCCAGCACCCACGACAACCGCATCGTACTTGTGATCCACCACGTTGTAGGAGGAGGTCCCACCACTCTGCACACACAACGACCGAAAAGACGCCGTTTAGAAAAGAAAATTTACATGGACGAATCGGAAATTGATAACGGAGAGATAGTTAGAGAGAATTGATGGAGTGATTCGCACAGAGAAAAATCTTGACACGTGAGATCTCAGTGATCGGTGATTCGCACGAGCCACGCACCGCCACATTTCGAAGCACAGTTGTCGTTCGTTATCTCTTATTCGCTGTGTTCTGCCTCGGGGCGACTCTCTGTTCTTTCTTCTACTCCTTCCTAATTTATATGTGTGGTTATTTTTTCAGTGCTTTTGGGTGTGGAGTTCTAATTTGAGAGTGTTTGCATCCCTGGTTGCGTAGTTTGGTGTACGTCTGGCGTTTGGTTTGGACAAGTAGCAAATGGAAGAAACTAATTTTGATTTTGAGTTTTAAAGAAATTGAAATTTAATAAAAATTAGGAGCGGAATGTGATTAGGTTAGTAAGGCATGAATATAAGAGAAGGGTTTTGGTTGGTAGGGAAGAATGCATGGATATTATGGAACGGTAGTAACAGAAGTCGCGAGCACTGCGTGAGATAGTAAGAAGAAAGTGAAGTGGTCCACGTAAGATATTTCATAGAGAGACACGTGGCAAGGCAAGAGTGTTTGCATAGTGAAAAAACGAGGATGGGTGGTGTTCTTTATGCCACGACTGACATGATATAGATTGTCCACGTAGCCTTGAAACGCACCGTAACATCCCAAAGCTAGATATGATCATATGAATATAATGCTCTAATTTACATCACAGATTAAATGGACGGGAAACGTATGGGAGAAGGAATTTATTCCATAAGCACTCTGTATTAGCTTTTTAAAAAGACCAAGAAGAAGAAAGAGTCAACATCAAGGCCTAAAGCCGAAATATTATCACCTAAATGAATTAGATTTCAAAAAAGTTGTGATCTTAATTAATATATATATATATATATGAAATAGAAAGTTAAATTAACGCAAATTTTATTGTTTTTTTTATGTAAATTCTAAGTAAAGTTAGCATTAGTTTTATTAGAATTTTAACAGATTTTATGTGTTATTTAAAAGAAGTATTATTTATTAATTAAAAGGATAGATAACTAAATAAATTAATAATAAAAGATAAAATCTAACATCACTAAGGCATCGTTCCTTTCCTTCTACGACGGAATTACAGTCAAATACTCTTTGCAAAGAAAGTTTATATTAAGTTTATATTTTAAAGAATAAAATAATCTTTTAAGTGTTGAATTCAAGAACATTTTGATGTAACAGTAATTCTTCACACAAGAGTTAAGAATTGCGGGGTCGCATTTTAACTACAATTTTTATATATTTAATTTATTAATATTTATATTATAATAAAATAAATATAATTAATTATATAATATATTATAATAATAATAATAATAATTAATAAATAATAATAAATTTAATAAAAATTTAAATATTAATAATAAATTTATAAAATAATATTAATAATATTAATATTAAAAAATTAAAATATTAATAAAAATAATTTTATAAAATAATAATAATTTAATTTTTATTTTAAAATAATTAATAATATTATATTTTAATAATTAAAATAATAATAATTATTAATCATACTTAACAAATTAATTATATTTAATTTTAAATTAATTTTAACTATAATTTTATTTACTAAAAAATATTTTATCAATTACACATCACATTATTTACAAATTTTTATAAACTTTCCACTCAAATCTTATTATCTTTCTCTTAATTCAAACAACTCAATTTTTCTTATACTTTCATCTCAAATCATCTCACATTCATTCTCTCAAATTCACTCTCCAATCCAAACATACCCTAAATTTCATTTATGGTCTTTCTCGAAACTTTTTTTACTTTTTTACTTCACTGACAATTTTTTATTTTTTATTTTTCTTAATATTACTTTTTATTTTTTTTAATAACATTCTTTATTTTTTAATTCTTGAAATAATAATTTTTTGTTTTCTTTTCCATTACTTTTTTTATTATTTTACATTGAAATAATATTCTTTGATTGACTTTTTCACTTCACTTACACTTTTTATTTTTTCTACGATAAAATAATATTCTTTTATTTTTTTATTTTTCTTTTTCTTTTTTATTTTTATATACAGTCAATACATTAATTATGATTATTATTTTAGTTTTTTTTTCTTTATTTCTTTCTTTATGATTTTGTGATTCTATTTTATTATAATAATTTAATGGTTGTATTTTTGTATTAAAATTGATATTGGAAGAAAAATTATAATAAATTATAAAATTGTTATTTGAATTAAAATTTGTATTTTTCATTTGTTAAAAATATATTGAAATAATTAATAGCAAAAATAAAATAAAATTATTGAAATATTTTTGTAAATAAATATTAATTAAAGGATTTAAAATTTTTAAATAAAAATTAATTTATTTGAGAATTACTTTTAGGTGTTATGTTATTACTTAAAAATTGTTAATTATTAAAATGATGTCATACACGTTGAACATAAAGAGGAAAATAAATAACAATCATATATTCACTAAATAGTTTAGTTAATGGTACACGAAATACTTTGTGTGAAATGAAACATAAATTTTATTTTTATCAAAACTCAAATTTTATCTTTATCAAAATATCAATTACATCTTTATTGGAAATCAAATTTTATTTTTATAAAAAGTCAAATGATATCAAATTTTATCTCTATCAAAAACCAAATTCTATCTTTATCAAAAATCAAAATTTATCTTTATCAAAAATCAAATTTTATCTTTATCAAAACTTTGTTTGATTTTTGCCATTAATTATTTAGATATTTTTTTAACAAACTAAAAATTCAAATTTTAATTTGAAAACAATTTTATAATTTATTATAATTATTTTTTCCAATATCAATTTTAATATAAAAGTACAATCATAAATTATTATAATTTATTTTAATATAATTTATTATGTCAAATTTAAATTTATTATAAAATATAAAATAAAATAATTTATCATTTTTCCTATTATAATTAATTAGTTAAAAAAGCTATAAAATATTTCATTTTATTTTATTTTTATTCTTTTTAAAAAAAATTAATTAAATTATTTTTATATTATTTTTTATCTAAATTTTAATAAACTAATAATCACAATTTTTAATAACTATTATAGAAGAAATGTTATTAAAAAATAAAAAAGTGTTATTTCAGAAATTATAAAAAAAGTGTTATTTTAGAAATTAAATAATAAAGAGTGTTATTGAAAGAAATAAAAATAAAAATATTATTAAAAAAATAAAAAATAAAACGATATTAATGAGATAAAAAAATCTCTTGTATATAAAATAAAAATATATATTACTAATAAGAAGCAAAAGAATAAAGAATCCAAAAGGGATAATAATAATGGAAAAGAAGGCATTCCCAAACAAATGTATAAAGGATAATTATTAAGATTTAGCAGTCATAAATGTACTAATTACATAGTAGTGGCCAGCTGACATTTATAATGTAATATTACATGTTTGTAAAGATAAGAGATATTAAAAAATTACATTCACAGATTAATTACTCGAATACAATTTTAAATATTATGAGAAGACAATTAACTAAAATAAAAATAGACAATCTAAATCTTTAGTAGTTCAAAACATACAAAACCAATATATAAATTATTTAATGTTTCACGTAAAGAATTAAAAACACTTAGATAATTTTATTTTTTCTACAAATAATTCGAGTAATGTATCATAAATCTTTCTTTCTAAAATTCTGCAAATCCATCTTATTTTAAAATTACTTTTGATAAGAAGTTATCTTTATACTATCTATATGATTTAATTAGACAATACAAATTTACTAATTGACCGGTTGATTTTTCTTTAAATATATTTAGATTTCTTATAAAATTTTGTATTATTAATTAATAATATTAATTATTATTATTATTATTATTATTATATATAACTTAAGTTAAAAAAATATATTTTTTATTTATAATTTTTAATTTTTTTAAAATTAATCCAAAATATCCGTTACTTGACGGAAAACTAAAGTGAAGCTACAAATAACAATTTTTGGACTCAACCCATTAGACAGACCAGTTTAATCCACCCTTTTTGGAGTCCTATTTATTGATTCCCTTACTATTTATTTCTAACTTTTTTTTTCCACTGACTCACACATATACAAGTATAATAAACAATAGGAAATAACAATATCTATTTCTTATCTCTTTATTACTTTTCTGTGCAAAACAGAACATTAAAGTATAACTTTAAAAAAAATGTTTATTCTAAAAACAAGTGTATTTAAGATTTGTAACTTAAACCCACCTTTTTTTTAGGAGATTTACTATTTTGCAACCTTCATTTTCTAAAATTACATCTAAATAGTTAAAATACTCCTTTTGAAAACAATCAAGGGTATAATCCTTTGATAAACTTGCAATTTATTAAAAAAAATAGTGAACTAAATGTATATTTATTATTTAAACTTTCTAAAAGCTAAACAACCATAGTTTTTGTTTTCTAAAAGCATGAGATGAAAATAAAAGTAGGAACTAAAACCAAGGAAGACCTAATAATGTATAGCTCTTAGATGCTAGGAGAGTTTGCAAGTTTGATGAATCATGTGGAGGAGTAGGTTTGAACTTTGATAGGTAGACCTTTGGGAAAATCGACATAAGGGTACACATAAGGTTGATCACCATCAAGAACTTCCCAGTTGTAGCTGAGGACGAGATGGTGGAGGAACACAGCCATTTCAACCTTCGCTAACTCTGACCCTGCACATAACCTTGATCCTCCTCCAAATGGCATCCAGTTATTATCACTTTTGTTATTATTTCCCTGCAACTCCAACCAAAACACATATTAATATATCAAAAAAATTTAATTGTAGATTTAATTAATATCATGCCACAAACAGTTTAAAAAAAAAAAACATTCAATGGTAAATACGATGTGGGCTTCTACTGGGCCTGATAATAGGGCCTCCATTTTTCATTTTGGGCTATAAACAGGAGATTAATAACTGAGAGAAGGTGGAAGAAAAAAAAGGTAATAAATGAATGAGGCAGAGTGAGAGAAGAAAGAGAAGAAAAAGACAGAGATGCACGTGGGGTGTGAGAGGCCCACTTGCACACGGGCATTTATAATGGTGGAAGGACATAGAGGACAGGACCATGGCCACACGTGCACAAAAGAGTCGTGTTCAGCATCCACTGGGACCCACTACACTCTACCAACTCTACTATTTTCTCCTTCATGCTATGCTAATTTATTCAGGCATCAAAATTAGTCATTTTAACCCAATGATTATTTAGACTGCCACTATGAAATATGTACTTTAAGCTTGATCATTATGAGATTATGATTGCTTAGAATGGAAGGGTAAACATCGAAAATTTTGGAGCATGCATGAGTGAGTTTTAGATGAAACAGTTGAATGTTTTATAATGTGGTTTGAAGAGAATCTGAGTGCAGTGGCAGGATCTATCTGGTTAAGGACTAAGTCAACAAGGAGGATCAAAGGATTCTTTTCTGTTTCGTCAAAGCTGTACGGCGTGTCTACTTCATGTGGGGGCCTGATTCTGAAGCGCCGAATGTAAAGTGTTATTATGTACTATAAAGGCAAGCTAAAAAAGCTACCTATAACTTAACTATACAACTGCTTTTATTCTTTTTTATTCTTCTTCCATAAAAATACCCATCCGACCTAAGTTCTAATGCAGATTACTCATCTCTTTCATCATTCTTCTTTTAAGACGAAAAATGAAGTGGAGAGATAAACTTTAGTAGGAAATAGAAGATTGATGTGTTTTATTCTACAAAAATAAGAAACAAACAAAAGCTATGTTCCAGGTGTCAAACATCAGACATCAAAATAAAATAGAATGAAAATGGAAAATGTTTTATTAAAGAGAGACAAAAAGAAAAATAGAAAGGAGATTGAAAACAAAAATATAATAGAAAGAATATCCGTGAGCCCTACTTATTTTTCAATTTCACTTGTCTGTTTTTATCAAAGGTACCAAATTAAATTCTTCTTTTGTTATTTTTTTTAATTTATTTCTTTTATTTTATAAATATAAAAGAGGAATGTAGATATGAGTTTAATAAGTTGTAAATTAATGAAATATCATAATGTAGAAATATAAAGTATTAAGTCTAAAAAAATAGTTGTAGTACGAATATTGAAATATTTTTAAATATTTATCAAGAAAATATTTGCATAAAAGACAAGATTAAAACTCCCAAAATGTCATTGTTATGAATTATCCGTGCTGTCCAGGACAAGAATAAGACTAGAAGCAAGTTTTGGCAAAATCTGAACCCTGATTAGGGATTGAATTTTTGTTCATTCACGGGCCACACCTCCCATGAATGGAGTGATTGCATGTGGTAATAATCCACAGCAATCACCAATTGATTTGAAGTGGTAGGGGATGGGGACCTCAGATTAGGGCTTAAATAATCTTCTTTTTTTTTTTTCTTTTTCTAACACTTTAAAGTCTTAGCTTTACAGAAGAAAAAAAGAAGGATAAAATTACAAAATTAACTTCCCTTGATAAAAGGAAGAGAAAAATTCAAATAAGTTAACATTCAGTAGAATATCAAATTTAGAAAATAGAGTAAATATTCTAGAAAATACAGTTAATTTTTTATATAAAAATTACGAAAATTCATTAAAAAAAACTCTTACATTCAATATGTATAATGAGACAAATAATTCTTTAATGACTACACAGCAAGACTGTATACCATTAATATATAACAAAAACAAAATCCGAAATCTAAAAATTTTAGTAAAACTGACACTTTAAAGTCTTAGCTTTAGAAAAGAAAAAAGGAAGGATAAAAATAATCATGCACGGCGTCCAAATGAGTCTATGGTTATGAAATTAAACTTACCTGCCATCTCCATGGATTGAATTGGTTAGGTTGGTCAAAGCTTTCAGAATCCAAATGCGGTGCTGAAATCACTGGAAGAACTTTCCACCCACATGGAATGTCATAACCTTTCAAACACAAACACACATTTTCAATACACATATATGGTCTGGGATTTCTGGCACCTTTCCCTTTTACTACAACACTTAAAGCCAACCTTTCCTCTTTCGTTTTCTTTTCTTTCAACCAAATATGTACACAAAACAGTGAGACACTATATCATTCTATTTCTCACCTTTGTACTGAACATCCTTAAGAGCCTTCCTGTGAAGATACCTCACAACATTCCCTAGTCGAAGTGTTTCGTTCAAAACCTTCCAAAAAACAAAGAAAGAGCAATTTATTATTAACTTAGATTGATTGATTGCACACATGTGATTTGCAATCACCTTCATGTTGGGCTTAATATCCCCATATATAATAGTACTTTTTCAAAAAAGAATAATAATTAGTATTATTACTTTATAGAAAAAGGGTCACAAAAGGACAGAAAGATGAAACCCCAATTTGTTTATCATCTATGTGACACTTACACAGTGAGTGAACTCCATTTTTTTGTAATCATCCCAAGTCAATTCAACCTCCCCTGTCTTCTTCTTGGAAGTGACTATTTCCACGTGTTCCTCCTATTATTTTTCAACAAAAATGCAAAAAATAGTTATTGGTTAGGAATAAAGTTAATCTTTTGAATTTTGTGGTTGCAGTTGTCCTAAGAAAATATTCCACGTATCATCATCATCATCCTGGTGCATGCTTACCCTTAATTGTTGCATAACTCGAGGATAACTCGGCAAGAAATAAATTGCTAGAGCTATGGCTACCGATGAGGTTTCATGGCCACCAAAGAGCAAGCTCAATATCAAGTCAAGTATTTGCTCATTTGAAAGATTTGTATGAGTCAAAACCCAGTTTAGAAGATCATTATCTTCCTCCTGTGCGTCACCCTTTTGGGCCCTCTTGGCCCTCTCTTCCATTTTCGCCTCAATGAACTTCAGAATGGTGGACCTAGACTGTATAACATATAGTAGAAAGAAGAAGAGTTGCAATATTAAAATTAAAAATTAAAAAATTTATTACCATTAATTATATCTAAAGTACTAATACTAAATATTAATGGACTAAATTGCTACCTTTATTGCTCTCCAGTATGCTGTTCCGGGCAAATTCAAAGGAGCATAAGATACAACACCCTTCATGAAATTGACGTATTCTGTCTTCAATTGTTCTGTCTCGGGTTTACCCGGATCCAAACTCATCATATGTTTCGCCATGAAATTGAAGGTGAACTGCAATTTAGTACAATGAATAATTAATCAACCACAGCAGTTAGAACTAATTATTGTGCTTTCTCTTTGAGTAATACCTATAATGATAACAAAAATCAGATTGTGACGAGAGAACTAGTTACCCTTCTTGCTTCTCCTTGAGCTGATAATGTACAATTATGTTTCCACGAAGAAAGAACAAGACGAGCATGCTTATCCATGTCTTTGACTAGATGAGTTCTGATCTTGGCATAGCTGAGAAAGTTGAGTGATATGTTCCTCATGTCTCTGTGCATGTCTCCTACTAAGACCAACATAGACCATTTCCCAAGTACTCCCCTAAGACTCTTAGGATAACTAGCCTCAAACAACTTCCCTTCATTCTGCAATATGAACCTATTCAGCCCTGCATCTGCTGACACTATGGCTGGCTCCCCAAACAAGTTTGACTTGTAAATTGTACCATACCTGCACACATTTGAACAATTTTATTTTACCTTTTGTTTTCAATGTTGATGTTGTGTGAGGGGGGCCTTACCTTGCTATGTGCTTCTCCATAAAGCCTCCTAGTGTAAGAGCTGGGTAAGGCCTCAAATACCCTATGGTTTCCCCAATAAGGGGCCACCCCATTTGGCCAGGGGGAAGATTAAGGGATGGTTTCTTTCTTTTGGTGAAAATGAAGGTGATGACTATAAGAGCAAGGATGGAAGAGAGAAAACAGAAAGTCAGGTGTGAGTCTGACATGGAGCTAGCCTGTCTGATTCTTTCTACTTTCTTCTCTTCTGATTCTCTCTCTCTATGTATAGGAAACAAAAAAGAAAAAAGAAACAAAAGAAAATTGCATGTGCAGTGGGCAACAGGATGAGGAAAAGATTTGCACTTGGTGAAAAGGAGGTTCTATTTTTTAGGGTAGTGAAATCACAAAAGCTGTTGAACCTAATGAAAATGTGAAGCTGATGGAGGCTTTTATAAGCTTCTCTTCTGTCTTTTAAGCAGAAAAGGAACAGCAGAAAGTAACAAAGAAGTAGGCTTTTACACTTGGAAAACATGCACCTTACCCATCTATTTTTATTTATTATGCTTAACTCCATGTTGATCAACTTCTCACTCATTTCTAAGAGGAGTAATGATATATCAACCCTCTCAAACCCAGATAATTTTGTTAGGTGTGGGGATATCATTCTTTATAAATATGTTAAATATTAACTTCACAAAATAAATACAATTAAGAAATATTCATAAATCAATATTTGGTGTTATTAAGACTGATTCTTTTTTACACACTTAATAAAAATATATTTATGATTACAATTAATCTTAATATTAACTCTACTAAATACTTCCAATTCAAAAATATAGAACTCAAAACAAATATTAACTCTACTAAATACCTCCAATTGAAAGATGTCTAAATACCTCCAATTGAAAGATATCAAATATTGATAAATAAAGAAACAGTTTTATTATTAAATCATTAATCAAAATTAATACAACTGCATCTCCAAATTTAATAATAAATTATTCTGTACCATAACTAATTATAACATTGAAAAATATTTATGATAGAATTCATCCTATATTTTGATTGTATTATAGTACACATGGTTATAAGTTTAAAATTAAAATTTACATGACTTGTATACAAAAATACGCTAAGATAACAATATATTTAGATATTAAAAGATAGCTAAAACTAAGATTTTAATCTTAAAATTATAGAATTGTATACATTGTCTGTGATTTAAAATCTTCAACATAAGATCATAAAGATCATATAATAAAAATGTGTGTTCAAATTTATTATTTTTTGTAATGCAATTAAAATGTTACTTTAATATGTGTTGTGAACTCTATCATCACTCAATTAAAATTAATATAAATAAAATTTAAACTAAATTTCAAACTTAATTTTAAAATTATGAGATTTGTCTGTTATAACTTTTATTTCTTTGATTTAACTGAATCAGTCTCAATTTCAATCAACATTAAATTAAGATATTTTTAACACATAACTCTCATTTCCTTTATTTTCTTAAAACATTTCTTAAATATTTTTTTTATTCTTTTCTATTTTCTTTACTGATAAAAAATGCATTATATATATACCTTTATTTTCTTAAAACATTTCTTAAATATTTTTTTTACTCTTTTTTATTTTCTTTACTGATAAAAATTACATATTATATATATATATATATATATATATATATATATTTAAAAGGGTCAAATTACTATTGGTATTACGATTTTACAATTTACAATTTTCAATTTTGTGAGTTTTTTACAATCACACTCATAATCTTTATTTTAATTATTTTATTAACTAGTTAACGAGTTAAAGTAATGACAAATTATTATTTTATATAAAAAAACTTTTTTCAAATAATAATAATAATAAATATTTTAAATTAAAACATAAATAACAAATAAAATTAAACAAGATCTTTACAAGAGCTCTGTATTTGAGAAAAAAATAGATACAATGGGAGATTCTCTTATAATTAAGAAAAATTTATAAATTTTAATTTTTAAATTTCTATTAATTGCATAATTTTATCTCTTGTGGATTTATATATGAATATAAAAATTGATAAATAAATAGACTAACTTTTGCTATTAAGTCATTAACATCTCTGATTATAATAATAAATTATTTTATATCATAATTAATTTAATTAATTATAACATTAAAAACATTTATGTTACACCTAACATATATTAACTCTATAAAAATGAGGGTCTTATAAGATTTCTATATAAAAGTATGATCACATAATAATAAATTTAAAACATTTGGAGTTAGTTACTCAACAAGACACTTTAACAAATTATTACTTTTAAAATAATTTCTTTTCAAAATAAATATTTTATAATAGTAAATATTTTAGATTAAAGTGTAAATAATATATAATTAAATAAAGTCTTTAAAAGACAATTATATTTCAGAAAAAAATAAAATAATTAAAGATTCTCTTATAATTCAAAAATATTTATAAATTTCTATTTGATATCAAATATGTATTCTTCTCTACCCGTTTTTATATTTTATATAAATATATAAACAAAATCACTGATTTCTTTGTTATGTTATTAATCATAATTTATAAAATATGTGTGATTATAATAAAAAAAATATGTGTTATTTATACCATAATTAATTTCAATTAACTATATCAATAAAAAAATATATCTTATAATTCAAAACAAATATTAACTCTTCCAACTACTTCTAAAAGTTTTTTTAAATTTTTATTTAATGTTTATTGTATAATCTTCTCTCATGTGTATCTATATTTTATATAAATATAAGTAAAGAGCATGGTTATTGTGTATCAAGTCCTTAATCACAACTTATAAAAATACATTTATGAATAAATTATTTTTGTTTATACCATAGTTAAGATTAATTCTATGAATAAAAAAATATATATAATAGAACTCATAATTACTAATAATATCTTAACAAATGAAAATCAATCCAGTTCCATATATACATATAAAATCTATATTTATTATACAAAATCTATATATACATATTAAAGTTTGTGTTAAACATAAATTAATTACATGTAATTTATTAAAAAAAAAACAAAAATGTGGGATTAGACCAAATTCCAATCCATAGAAGAAGAAAAATATAGAACAAATTATCAAACCAAGCCACAAGAATAATATGAAAATACAAATGAACAAAGAGAAACCAACAAAAGAGACATCTCCCTTATATTAAAAAAAAAAACAAAATAAAAAGAAGAAAACTAAAATTGAGATGCACAAACTATTTCATCATTTATTCTTTGTAGTATCTATTCTAACATATTTTTTAGTAGCCATAGAAACACCCTTCCTCCATCTCTCAGGTTTTTTAGAAGTTTGAACACATCCTTCCAACTCACCTGAAGTTTAATATTTAGAAACCAACTTATATTCTTTCTAGAATTTAGAAGAAAGAGTCTAAGTAATTGTACCCCTCTAGCATATGGTTGTAGCCACATAAGGCATGAATTAACAATAATTAAGTGCAAACCAGAAGGGCTAAAACGAAAACCTTGAATTTCCAAACCAGCAACCACCATGGCATCAAACTTAATCCTAGTATAACCATGAGAAGTTATTTAAGTGGTTTTTCTAGCAGCTGTAGAAACATCTTTAGGTGATATACCAATCTTGTGGGGTGATTGACCTAGATCATCATTGACTCTTAGAGTCTAAGTTAGAAGCATTCTCTTCCAAAATATTTGTCCACCTCTTAGAAACCAAATTTACATACCAATACTGTGTAAGGAATTCTCTTTAGAAGCACTAGGTTTAGAACCATTATTATTTGTCCTTAGACCAACGATAGTATGAACAACCAAGGGGTTAAAATCCACAACATTCACATTTTTATCATATCATGGGACAAGTTTTCATCAAAAACACACAATTTAGAAAAAGAATTTGAAAGAGTCAAACCAGACAAGTAAACCAAGTCACCCTTAGGAGAAACATGTATTGCTCAATATTCTGAACTAGAGAGACATGTTAAAAATCATCAATAAGACTTGACATCCCTTCTAAATTATTTCCTGATCAAAGTCATTATTAGGAGCAACAACATCACCTCCTCATAGTCATTACCAGCAACAATATTAACAACATTAATAACCCCAGGATGCAGTTTCACATTTTTCTCCGTTGTCTCCATGTTGGACTTAGGAATATAATGTCATTTAGACTTCACTTATTGATCAGACCTATGACTTTAAGAGCAATGCCTAAAAACAAATAAGGTATGACCAATCATTTTATAAAAAAAGAGCAAAAAGACGGAAATCATTCATACTCCACATCAGCCACAAAGGCAAAGCTTGGACGCACCATCCAAAGCTGATGCGGAGTGAAGATAGCAAATCCAGAGTTTTCTTCATATTACAATCATTAAACAAGAGATGCATACTAAACCCTTTTACTATAGAGAAAATAGCACAGGATTGTTACTACTCCACATACCATGAATTTTGACCCTAATTAAGCTTCGTGTTGGAACAAAATCTTTAGTCCAAACAAAAACCGATAAAAATTCTAAACAGAGATTTCAAGATCCAACCACCAACACACTTCTCAAGTCTTACAAAGAAATAATCGAAAACTCATATAATCCCTTGTCAAAAAGAATCACTTTCCAAGAATCAAAAGATTTTCTGACAAAATTCAAGTTATTGCACAGATCTAGATATATTAAAGGCTTCTATTAATAATAATAATAATAATAACAATAATGATAATAATAATATGATAATAATAGTAATAAATATAATATTAATAATAATAATAATAATAATATAAATATTAGTTATGAATATAGATTCATAATCACAACTTGTATTTTACTTGTAAATACAAATTCATATATACATAATCGATAAATAATGCTAAATTTACCTAAACTTATATCCTATATAAAATTTATTTTTTATATCCTATATAAAATTTATTAATGTTAAACTACATATAGATTTGTATTATCCATGTGTAAAATCCATAAGTAAATTATTTTCTTTTAACGCAACAACTCTACAAAATGATTATAATTCAAAAGTATTTATAAATCTCTATTTAACATTAATTGTATTTTTTTCTCTCTCTGCTGTATTTATATTTTATATGAACGTAGAATCTTGGTAAATAAAAGGACTGGTTCTCTTTTATTAATCCATTAATCAAAATTGATAACATATATTTTAGATTATAATAATAGATATTTTTTAATTTACCATAATTAATTTTGATTAACTATATCAATGAAAATATTTTTAGCAGAACTCAAATTAAATATTAACTCTACAAGATGCTTCCAATTCAGAAATATTGTTAAATATTTATTTAATATTATTGTATTATCTTCTCTCCGCTGTATTTATAGAATGTTGATAAACAAAGAGACAGATTATTTTTTTATTAACAATTTTATAAAAATACATTTACGATTATAATAATAAACAACTTTTTGTTTAAACCATATTTAATTTTGATTAATTATAACAATGAAAATGTGTATGGTAGAACTCAAAACAAATATTAACTCTACAAAATGTTTATAATTCAGAAGAATTCATATAAACCATTTAGTGTTACATGTTTATTATTCTCTATCCTCTATTGATAAATAAAAATACTGATTCTTTTTATTAATTTACCAATCATAATTTATAAAATATTTGTGTGAATATAAATGAATATACTTTTTGTTTATACCATAATTAATTTTAGTTAACTATACCGATATCAAAATAAATGATAATTCTATAAAAATACTTACATCTTAGAAATATTTTCAAATTTCTATTTAATGTTAATTGTGCATTTTTTTTTATGTTACTATTGTCCAGAAAACAAAAATTAAGTTTAGTTCATAAAAAATCAAGTTTAGTTCATCAAACTATGGTAATCATGTTTTCAATAATATTCCAAAGTTTTTTTTATACAATAATATACTTATTTTTTCTAGTCAAACTTTGAATGCGCGTGGACAATATTTAGTCGACAGAGATGTACTCTAATTTCATTCATAATTTGTCAAGAAATTTCAAGAAAAATTTTTCAAATATAATTTGAAAGTATTCAAGTAACATCTTTAAAAAATTAAAAATTAAATGAAAAAAATTATTGAATACTTTTAAAATATGTGCCTAAAAAGTATCACAGAAATCTATACAAATATCTTAGAAAAAAAAAATGATTTTACAAATATATATCTAAAAATATTCCAAGAGTGTCAATATCCAATATTAACACAGACAATCACGTTTCAAAGTACTCCAAGCAAACGCATTTGTATATGGCAAATTCAAAGTATCCCTATAAATGAACTCTTGTCAATTTTTAAATTTTTTTATCAGTTATCAATTCTTAATATGCGTAAAATTAAATAAGCAAAAGTAATTATTGGTATGAACTTTGAGATAGTTATTGCAAAGTTTAACAAATTTAGAATACATGTTGGATTTGTAATTGACTGTAAAATTATCTTACACTACTATAGTTTTTTAAAATCACTCACTTTTTGTCCTGTGTCAAATAACATACCCCTGCATCATTTTTTATTTTTATTTTTTGTTTTAGATTTAAGTTTCAACGTCTGAACTGCGCTGTAATAGTTTTGGTTCAAACCACTAAAGCTAAATTTGGAAATAACAGCACAGTAAAAGAAATCCTTTCATTTGTTTTTTCTCCTCCTTATGATCTTATGAAGAAGAGGCTCAAACCATACAAAACATTTTAATCAATACTTTGTCCTTTTTCTTTTGCCTTTTTCCTGCATAGTCATGATACTTATTATTAGTTATATA
>Ga0209489_101797_pt1 | contig 44090 bp, 21 predicted proteins | sample SiratrowhiteBW_FD_187527 | JGI IMG/M metagenome (GOLD analysis project Ga0209489, IMG submission 187527) | Root nodule microbial communities of legume samples collected from California, USA - Siratro white BW (SPAdes) (version 2) | ecosystem: Host-associated > Plants > Roots > Nodule | place... | reverse complement strand
TTTTTTCACCTTTAAGTTATAAATAAAATAATTGAAAATATAACTTTCAAACGGTATAATTTGAAAGTCATGTTTTACATAAAAAAATTTAAAATTATACAATAAAAAAATTATTTTTTCATAAAAAGACTTTTAAATTATATGATTAAAATAACTTTTAAATTACACAATTTAAAAATATTTTTTAAATTATATAATCTAAACATTTTTTTTTTCCTTAAATCCATTTACAATACAGAGCGACACAATGATGACCGCAAGAGGTGATGACGACAATAAAAGATAACAATGACAAGAGAATAATTTGGTCTTTTAACCATTCCATTCCATGCGTATACACATGAAAATATAGGGGTACAAAAAGAAACGACTTTATTTGAGTGTTCTACAAGCCCAAACCCAAATGTCTAACTATCGAAAATAATTTTATTTAGTCTACCTACTACACAAATCAAGCTTAGAAAAACATATAATATATGATAAAAGTATATTAAAATAAATTGTATAATTATGAGGATTAACGAGAGATTAGTGAAATAATATTTGACCTAATTTATGACGAAATTACAAGAAAATATTGTAGTTGCTAATTTGTGATGAAATTTTGATGACTAAATATAAATTCACTTTTTTGCGAGGAATTCATGAAACATTCTATTTCCATAATCAGATGATAATTATTTAGAGAGAAAATAAGAAATCACTCGCTAATTTGTAATAAAATAACACGAAATAACATATATCCGTTGTACTCCATGACAAAAAAAATAAAATTGAATAAATTATTCTCTTACTAAATTCTTTCACAAATTCACAATATTTTTTTAGTAAACAAAGAGTAAAAAAATTGTGAATCCCTTCCAAAACCATGTAAAATTAGCATGTAATAATGTATCTGAATAATAATTTTTTCAAATGTTATAATATTTATATTTGTTAACAAACTAACGTTTTTGTTGAAAATCCCACGTTCTACTTCGATTAGAGATAATTTTTTTTAATAATTTATAAATAAGTGTGAACTTCATTTTATAAACCAGTTTTACAAAATTGAATTAAACTTAAATTCTATTTCTTTAGAGTTTTTAATCTCATATTTCTTTTTTAAAAAAATATATATTTAACCGTTTAAAAGATAACATAAAATATAGTATGAGATGGTAAACAATGGTAACTAACTAATAATAATTAACCAATAATACACAAAAAAAATGGTGATCACATCTTTTTTTTAAAACTTTTAACTAGTCAGAACACATATACAGGAAAATTGTGACTACATTTCCTTTTAAAACTTTCAAGTAATCAGGATACACAGATAGAAAAATGGTGACCACATCTCATTCTTAAAACTTTCAACTAGTAAGGACAAACATAGAAAAATGGTGACCACATCTCCTCAAAACTTTCAACTAGTCAGGGCACACACATAGAAAAATGATGACCACATCTCCTCAAAACTTTTAACTAGTCAGGGGACACACACAGAAAAATGGGAACCACATTTTCTTTTTAAAACTTTCAACTAGTCATGACACGTACACAGGAAAATTGTGATCGCATCTTCTTAAAACTTTCAAGTAATCAGGATACACAAACAGAAAAATGGTGACCACATTTTCCTCTTAAAACTTTTAACTAGTAAGGATACACAGACAGAAAAATGGTGACCACGTCTCCTTAAAACCTCATTTTATAAATCAGTTTTACGAAATTGAGTTAGACTTAATTTCTATTTCTTTAAAGTTTTTAATTTCATACTTCTTTAAAAAAAATATATTTAACCGTCTAAAAGATAACATAAAATATAGTATGAGATTGTAAACAATGGTAACTAACACCAATAATAATTAACCAATAATATTCATGAGTTGTTTGGTTTAAGTAAAAAAAATATAAAAAATACTTCTATCAAAATATCTATATAAAAAATACAGTATTCTAAAGTTCATAATATTCCAAAGTGATAAACAATTATATAAAATAGCATTTTCTAAAGTGCCAAAATATGCCTAATCAATATTGTTTACTTCACTTGATTCTCAGAATAATAAAGAAAAGAAAATACTTTTGTGAGAATATAGAATACATTGATTAGGTTTAATGGATGAAACAAGCTTCTATGTTCTCTCCACCTAATGCAACTACTGTTCATGTGAATAACCACCAAATGCTATCAGCATTACTACTTAAATATTTGGTTATTTAGGTTTTGGTTTTTACTATCTTGATGAAGTCACCATCTCACTGACCCTATTTCCATTTTTGCATTTATGTGACAAAATTCAGCATGGTATAAATTAATGTATTAGTCAGTGAGCATTTATCTTCAACACAATCTCTAAATGCATTTATAAGGGGAGCAGGGACATTAATTGCAATGTGACATTTTGTGTGTGTGTTTATTATCAATTCTTTTATCATCAATGGTGAGAGAATGACACATGGGGTTCCACAGATAAAGATAGCCAAGTACCATGTACAATTATTAAATTCCTCTCATTAAGATTTTCTTTTATTTTGTTTTTTGGAATAGTACATGGAGAATAGAATTTCACTTGCAAACTATTTATATTTCTATCATCTTAAATCGATCCTAATGGATTACATTTGAAAAATGTGAGTAATAATCCTAATATTTGATAAATAAAATACTAAATTATAACAATAAATTTAATTTAAAGCCGTAAAATATTTTTTCTTTTCATTTAACACGTAAGGAAAATAATATGATTTTTCATAGGAGATGCATGGATCCTTATACCCAAGTACGTGTAGGGATATTTTATTTTCATTAGTATATATTGTACCATCCTATACAGTAATGTTTTTATGCTGTATTTGGTTTAAATGGTTGATAGTGAAAAATGTGTTTGAAAAATGTTTTTAAGATTGTTGTTTATTTGCATTTGGATATCATATAATAAAAATATAATTCCCAAAGCAATGGTTAAAAAAATAAAATATAAATTTTAAAGTGTAGCATTCAATATTATTTAACAATTCAAGTTATGCAACTGTAAAATATTACAAAACTTACGTAAACTAAATCAATCAATACAGTTTAAAATTTTTATAAAATCATATAATTGTAACCAGAAAACAAAATTTTGATCTTTTTTACTTTTATTTTCTCTTATTAGTAGTCATTGAAAAGAATTTATAATCATGTTAGATAATTCTCTTATAATTAGTACTCATAATGGCATTATCCTTGAAGGAATGAGACTCAGAACAGTAGTAGTAGTTGAAAATCAATTCCTCCTTCAGAAAAGCAACATCCATCAACGTTGATTCTTCCACAATTGAATTTTGAAGTTTCTAAAGATTAAAATCTCCACTTATTCCACACAACTATTTCATTTTTCAAAACCATTAAGCATGCTCTTATTCCCAAATCCGAACACATCTTGATCAATGACTAGGAAGCAGATTTTTCAATCCCAGATACCAAAGAAAGGGACAATAAGCTTCAAAGAGAATATATTGCATGAATACACACAAAATCACACATTAAACACAAGAAGATGAGTCTCCATTAGGTTGTTCTAGTAAACAAAACATATATTGAGAGCTGACATAGTTCTTCATATTACACCTACCTACGTGTAAGAAATGAAAACTTGAAAGAGAGACAGAGAGAGTTGGATGAGAAGCAAAAATTAATGGACAAAAAGGATTCCTTTTGCCATCTTGATGCTAATGCGTTGATTCCTCGCCAAAAACCTCAGTGTTGCAAACAGGACATTTCTGAAAAAAAGGCAAATGGGAACAACAAATGGTAAAGACATTGATTCAAGTCAACTTGAGAAGAACAATGTAATTAAAAATGTGTGGTAAAGACATGGGATTCAAGTGAACTCGAGAATAACAATGCATTTAAAAATGTGTGTACCTTGTTAATGCTGAGCCACTTGGTGATGCATTCACTATGATACACATGGCTGCAAGGCAATTTCATTTGCTGGTCACCTCTTCTGTAACTCATCTGACAAATTACACACCTGTTTTGAAAGCAAATTCATTGTGAGTATATCCTGAAAGTAGAAAATCAAGCTGGAGACTAAAACCAGGAAAAGGTGAGATACATATCATAAAGAAATGGACATACACATCCAACAATTTTACACGAAGTTCTGTGTCAATCTCTCTTCATCACATCATTGATTACATTTCAAACTTTTTCTCAGTTGTAAAATTTGTTAAGTAATTTGTTTTACAGATATTATTTGTCTATCTTAAATATGGCAGTATGGCAGGTAGAAGTCCTAAGAACCAGAAAAGGGAAATAATAATAAAATAACATCAAACTTCTATGATCAATGTAGTCCTACATATAAAACTAGAGAATAATGGATCAAATTCTCTGGGAATCGGATTAAAAGTAGGGAACTCTAGTTGTTGTAATTAAGACTATCGAAACATTGTGTACAGTCAACCACAGTGCAAGAAATAATCTATCATTATATTTCCAATGGTATAGGGGAAGGAAGGAAATGAATCAAGAATCGAAAATGGGCAAGGTCAATTGAATTTTCTTCTCTAGTCCCTGGTTGTTGACTTGGAGGGTAATGAGGGAAATTACAAAATTAATAAATCTAAAATTTATAAAAGCTACAGACGTGAAGCATATATTTTGTCCTATATATTTTTTAATAGATTGACTTTGGTAAGATTAAAGATTATGATTAAACAATGTAATTTTCATCCCTCTACCACATCCATTCACCTCATTTTCCTCAACAATATAATAAAGTGTTTGACGCTCATTCAATTTTTTATCATCCATATTTTCATCTATTATGTAAAAATGATTGAGAACCAGGAGTTTACCTTTTCCCAGAATTTTTTCTTTTGAATAAGCTACCAAATTTGTACTTCGAGGTTGGAAGCATATCAATAAGTTCTTGTGAAAGACCTCGGCTCTGAGTCCCAACTGCCTCTCCCAAGTCCAGTAGTTCCTGTCACTCACAGAATGTCATTGGCTATTGATTCATATGATCTCTAATTCAAATTCGATTCAACATACCAATAAAATTGAAAGCTCAAAATATTGAAATACAAATTAGCACCAAGTTAAACCACCATGCCTAACTTCAATCATCAAAATTTATCAGACATATACAAAGTGGATCCTTTCTATAATGCACAAGTCCAAAATCTTTCTGGCAACACACCTTTTTATCTTAATAATTATTCAAATAAAAATTGATAATATATAAAAGCACCATTTCTGTTTAATTGACGTTCTTTGGACCTATTTTTTTATTCATGTGCTTTCACCTAACAACTTAATCTTTTGAGTTGGTTCTTGACATGGTACTATCAAGGGCTCCTATTATGACCAAGTGTCTAGGAGATCTGTGTCTGAATGGCTTGTGTAGTGGACTGGAACGTAATTATATTCACGGGTCTACACCAAACAACTTGAACTTTTGAGAGAGTTGGCTCATATAGAAATAATATTGAACATTTAAAATTTTCAAATGCAAAAAACCTGCAAGAAAATCCCTAACCTCTAAGCAAATCAGAGAATGTAGAAAATATGTTTACTTTGGATGCTTATCCGTCTGATTAGTTAATCTCTTAAAATTTTTAAATTCACCCAGCATGAATTAATCGAATATGATGTTTAGTAAACATAACTAATATAATAATCAATGATTTAAAAGAAGTAAAACAATATTCTAAAAGTAAGAAACTACATGAATACATCAGCATTTACACGTAAAACATTTAGTGTGTCACACCTCATAAGTCATATTATCAGGATCGATGTTATCTTGCCATATGACCTGCACCAATGCAACACCAAGGATTATAGGCTTCAGAGGATAAATGTTTATGCTGCTTCTGATTATCAAGTTACAAGTTGGAAACAAAATACAGAAGGGTTAACTACTTTTGGACATTACGCAATTGAAATGCAGAGAGATCTCGACTCAAGTTTTTTCAAGTCTTCTTTTAAAAAATATACCTCCAAGTCTGATCAAGTTTATGAGAAAACAATTATGCAAGGTAGCACATGAAATCAATTTAGAGGATTCATGTAACATCTTTATGGATTGAATTCTGACACAAATAATGAGCTCCAGCATGAGGTACCAAATAATGAGTCACAATTATCCCAACATCATTCCCTCCTTGAGTATCATCTGTACATAAGTATCACATAAGTACCCAAAGTACCACGGCATTGGATATGCACATGATACGACATCTGAAGCAAATTCAAGCATTGCTTTGCATTAAGCATGAGATTCTATTCTGTTTGGAAAAATCTACAAAAATATCGTTTTGCCTGTTTAGTAAATGATGTTAGGAGCCAAAAGAAATCATGGACACAATGGGCAGAAATGTTCATCTTGTCTCATTGGCCTAGGGTATGGAAATTTAGATGAAGGAAAATGGGTGCGTAGGGAACTGGCAGAGAGAGAAAAAAGGGGAAGGGAGATTTAGTTACTGACTTGGGAAAAGGTTGGCAATTAGCTGATGGGCAGGAGATTTGGTGTATCTTGGAATCATTTAGTTTGTTATGGAGAGGTCTAGTTCTTGCAGGAGCTATGTTCTAGGGCAGTAATGTGCTGGTGCTACTGTAATTTTCAGCATTCTAATAATATGGATCTCATTTCCATATTCTGTTCTGCCATATTTGCCACTGTTGGCCTCAGTTTTGTATCAGATATAACAGAATGGCTAGCAATTGCATTATAAAGATATAACTCTGACATTCCCGAAAACCTAGCCTAATAAGCTGAAAAGACATAGTTTAACAAACATAAGTGTGGTAAAAATTTATGGTTAAATTGCAAATCACCCTGTTTAACTGTGACTGTTGTGCAAATAGCAGTGTTGACAACTTTGGTTGGTCAATGACCCCATAAAGCTTTCAACTTTATGATAAATAAGCCCTTCTTAATTCCCAAAATTAAACCCACAAGGATTACTAGCCACAAAGTTAAAGTTTAGGCAAACTATTTGCTAAAATAAAAATTAGAGGGGTTGTCTGTCACATTGAGAGCCCAATGACATAGTGTAATCCATCCTACTGAAATAAGGTTATTGTTGTTTGTCACACATTGAAAGTATAGGCATACTATTTGCCAAAGTTAAAACTACAGAGATTATCTGTCACATGTTGAAAGTTTAAATAAATTAATTGCAAAAACTGAAATCATGGACTATTTTTGCCAAGGGGCCCAAGTTAAATTGAGTAATATTCACTTTGATCAACATTAACTGATAAAAGTGTTAAAGTATCCAAAAAAAGTGTGCAGTAGCTAGATTACAATTTATCATTAAAGTGTGCCATGTACACCAAACTATCATTGAAATAATGTCTCCCAAATTTCAAGCATAGGGGACCCAGTGTTCCTACCAGGACAAATGATTGAATATTAAACCAAAATTCAAATAGGTAAGGTCTAAAATTGTGGCTGGGTTAATAAGAAAGCTTCCTACCTGGCTACTACTATTGGACTCAAGATGATTTGGACTACCTGCAAAAGAAATCTAAGAGTTAATATACCATTCTATGATTCACATAGATTTCCTAAATAATAAAAAATAGTTTCGATTTAACTCAGAAGAGAGGAGAAAAAATAAGAAGCTTCACTCAAAAGGTTAGCATGATTAAAACTGTTTGCAAAAGAAATCCAAATAACAAAGATGCTACCATAAAATTTTCAAGGTTTTTTTTTCTGAATAGTTGCAATTTAAAACAGTAATTCCAATAATGAGTTTCATCCAACCCGACAACCCCACCATCCTCTGCAACCCCCCTCCCCTCCAGATAGCATGGAACCTAAAAGTGATAAAACACAACAACCAATTTGCAGAAACCAACAACTTGGCCACAGGCCCTTGCTTACAGTAAAAGAAAATAAAATTTTAACTAACATTCTTCAGGGATGGTCTGCATGCTGGTGACTCCATCTCTTCTAGGCGGAGAATCTGTTGTAGCCGGTTCCACAGCAGTAATTGTCGAAGGGTATTCCCACTCAGCCCTCTCAATCTCCATTCTCGGCAAATGACCATTTACCTCATAAGAACTATAGTAAGATGTACTACCAGGGCCAGACAATCCAAACTTATAAGGATTCATGTTCATTGACCAGTAGACACTTTCCTGGACAGAATATAAGATTAAATAAGTCAAGGTTACAAACCAAAACAGAATCTTAGTAAACTATGAGTTAATAAAACAAAAAAAAAAGGAATATTTTCGGCTCAAGTTCAAAACATTCACAGATGACAACACCTCAAAATTTAGTATTTAAATGGGTCAAAAGGGAGACACACATGTACATGACACAGGTACTTGATAATGCAGCATTACCTATCCTCTTTGCAATTCAACAAGAAGAAAAGTACCTATCATTGACCATCCAACTCCCATTATTTAAAAAATAGATAAAATTTCCATGACTTCATGTCAAACATAGTGAATTCTATTAAGTACCTAACTGTAAGTAGCAGCAGTAATGATAACAGAAAAACAACTGAAATTTCTGCTTTTACTCCCATGTTTTCCAGTAAGTAAAATTCAATTTAGAATAAAACTCAATAAACACTCAAAACAACCCACATTTGCAATCGATGCATAGCAATATTCTAAATCATTGCCACCAACACTGAAACAACACAAAAATAAGAATAAAGGGTATCACATGTTTATGGTCCTCCAAAATACCTTGAAATTCGATTTTGGTCCCTATAAAAACTTATTACATTCTTAATCCCAAGAGTTTAACACAATGCATGGCTTAAAAAAACAGTCAGTGACCACAATTCCAGCCACAAGGTCAAGTTTTGGGGGACTCTGACTGTATTGCGACCAATTGGAGCCACATTTAACCACAAATTCCTACAATGTCAAAGATCGTGAAGAAACCACAAAGTTCACCCACAGAAAGTATGTGATATTTTACCCAAAATTTAAACCATACAAAAAAGCAAGGAGAAAGAAAAACCTGATCAGGCATTGAGCCAGCAAAGGCATAATTGACAGGCACATGAGTGAATCCTTGGAAAAAATCCACGAAGTTTTCATTCACAGCATAAGGAAACCCTGCGTCTACATAATGCAACCCCAGTTGTCTACCATCATTCATTTTGCACTTTCAAGAAGAACAGAACACACCACTCTTCACTATACCCTTCAACAACAACTGCACAAAAAACCAAACAGAAGAAACAAAACACATTACGGGTCACCAAACACGGCCTTGAGCAACAAATTCTTAAACGGAACTACATCCAGAATCGCAGCAACAACCTTCGAATCCGACAGAAAACAGGTTTGTTTGGCCTGAATTTTTCTCAGAAAAAATAATTTGAAAAATAAATGCTTGCAATTTTAGTTTGTTTTTGTGGGAAAGAAAGAGGAGAAGGGAAGATGAAGAGTTGAATTACCTTGCTCACATTCAGAATGGTTGGAGGAGTGAGAGAGAGAGACAGAGAGAGAGAGAGAGAGAGAGAGGGTTTTCTATGCTCTGTAGCAAATGGCAATGCAATGTGGTTCTCTTCCTTTTGTACCCATTCTATTTGGGATTCATTTGGGAGAAGATTAAATAATATAATTAATTAAAATATTTTTTTTCTCAGTAAATTTTCATTTTCTTGTAATAATATTATATATATATATATATTTATAATTGTCATTACTTTATCCAACATCTTCCTCACACATTTTATCAATATGTTAACAAGTAAAAAAAAATAGAAAACAGCAACATTTTGTTTTGTTTCTTTGAATAAAAAAAACTGTTGTTTCATTTTTGTTTTCAAATCATTCTTTATAGTTAATATAATATGTCGATAAAAAACATAAATATTATTATAGTATAATATAAAAGAATTGATGTTAAATTTACAAAATAATAATAGTTGAATGTCAAAATATATAATTAAACTTATTTTACATTAATGCATAATTAAACTTATTTTATATTTTTTAACTAAATGCATTAACAATATAAAATATTTTTAGTAACTTTGTTTTTGAAAAATTAGTATGACACAAATTTTTATTAATTATAATTTTAAAAAAATTATAAAGCTGAATGAAACTCCTAAAAAAGAGTTTCACAAAATTATGTGGTGTAATAATAATTGAGTTATACAAAATTATGTAATTATAATGAATTTCAGTTACTAGTAGGAAGTATTATAAAAATTAGGAAATAATGTGTTACTATCATTTTTTATTGTCAATTATTTACACAAATTATTCTGTTAATTGCTAAGCTCAATCAATTTAAACTTTTAAAATATCAACATAAACATGCCTATATTATATCTATAAAAATTTTACGCTACCCTTAATTAAAAAATTATCATAAATACAAATCTAAAAATAATTATATCAAATAAATAATTTTACCAGTTTTGATAATTTATTATTTAATAACATAGGACTATGTATGTTCTTAACAACTAGGACAATAATTTGGTCTTTTAAAATTAAACTAGTTATTGTTTAAAAAAAAAATTAGTTATAAAATAAATTTGAATTTATTTGACTGGTCTTAATCATAATAATTAAGAAAAATTAAATTATTGTCTTAATTATGAATTTGATAAAGTGTAAATAATTTTCTTAGTTTTATTAGCCAAAAAAATAATTATAAAAAACATAAATAATGATTCAAAAATAAACGTAAAAAATATTTAATAACAAATATTCCGGCATTGATGTCAATAAACACTTAAATGTTAATCTCATATAAAACAAAATACTACTAAACAAAATGGAATGAAAATATAGACATTTCTCCTGAGTTCAAATATAAATAAAATTAATTAATTTATAACCAATTAAAAAATATCTAAAACTTTTAGATTTTTTAAATTATAATTACAAATATCTTCAAGATTATTTTTCATAAGAAACTAGAAGGAAACATATGGATAATTGTTTTGTCGAATGGTCAATTTTGATTCATTTTCCCAAAAAATAACGACTCGTGGTTGGCATGGCAGATGCTTCCTCTCCGATGGGAACCAATCCGATTCACAAATATAAAGGAACTTCTAAATTCTATGTTGAGCAATTTCTATCTAATTTTAATTCTAATATCATTTATGATGTTATCAACAAAGAAAAACAATAATTCATAATCATAATTCTTATTCTTTTAACAAAATTTAAAAGATATGAATCTAGCACTGGCATAATTCATGGTATTTTAAGTATTTTGATTAGAAAAAAAAAAGTTTGTTACTTTTAATTATTTTTATTAAATGTTTATTCATTTTTAATGACTAATAAAATTATTTATTAAATTGTTATCTATTTTCTTACTAATAAATCAGTATTTTAGATGTTATGTGTAAAAACCATGATTATGTTAAAGATGCTTTTAAAATATTTCTAATAATTTGATATTTTTAAAATAAAAAAATAATTAAGATTCCATATTTTGTCCAATAAACATAATTCATTATAAGATTGTTAAAGAAGGTTAATTTGATATTTATTGATAATAATGATATTCTACTTTCTAGCTACATCTCCCATAATTGATATAATTACCATAAGTTATAATAGCAATATTTTATTCTAATCAAAAGATTTTTTTGTATAAAAAAAATTGTTTGTATTAAGATTATTATACTAAATATAACATTTCACTTATATAAATAATTTATATTGAGAAATGATAAATGAGAATGTTTAATTAGAGGACTAATAATTTTTATTTGTTATGTTATGAACAAACACAAAAAAAATTCATAATCATGACTGAGATATTTTTTTTTCAATAAAATTCAAAAGAAGCTACAACTATGTTGGACACATAATTAATGACATTTTCAAAGCATATATTTAACTATTTTTATTATGAAAATAAATTTATTATTTTTTAGTTATTTTATTAAACGTTAATCTATTTTTTAAATAATTAATGAAATATTATTTTAAATGTTACTTACAAAATGATGATTATATTAAACATGATCTTAAAATATTTATGAAAATCCACCATTTTGTTACAATGTAATTTCAAGAATAAAAAGGATAACTAAAAATCTAGTGATATTATTTGTTTACCTTTTGGTATAAAGTTGCACAACAACTACTACTTATTATAAGTAATTTAAATGGAATGAATATTTATAAATAACAATGATATCTCATTCTATTAGGTATTTAAGTGTAAGTCTAAGTCTCACATTGGATAGAAAAAAGATTCGCAAACTCAATGTCTTAATATTTTTGGTTGAAAATAGTATCATTCTCTTATATAGTTTGGTTAATTTCTTATTTGTCTCTCCAAGATTTTCCTTCTAAAATTTTCCCAACACATTTTCTAATGACATCCATGACGATGTTAATTAACACAATAAAAAAATATATATCATAGTTAACACAAAAAGATTTTATTAAAAGAATTATAATTTCTATTAAAATATTTATACCAAAAATAACATTTCACAAACAAATAAAGATATTGAAAAATGACAAGTAAATATGTTCAATTAAAGAATTAAAACCACAAAGTATTTAAGTCTTTAATAATATATTTTTAACATATCACTACTCATTTTCATTTCATAAATGCTAAATATACTGTAATTTATTACATTATTAAATTTTTTAAACTTGACGAACTCCAAAATTTAAAAAGTAAGATCAAACAAAATTAAAAAAATTTATTATAAGATTAAAAGAAATAATATCACAATTTAAAAGACTAACAACATATTTAAGTTCAAATATTAAATAAACTGATTATTTTCAGTTCAATAAACATTTTTTAAATTATGATATTATTTCTTTGGATCTTATAATAATTTTTTTTTAATTTTTTGGGTTTTAAATTTTGTACATCTTACTCTCAAACTTTTGAGTTAGTTAAGTTTAATAATATTAATAACATAACAAATTATTGAAGAACCACTTTTTAATATATAATCATTAATAAAGAATAAAAACTTTAAAATTAATTGTGTATTTTTGTGCATTTTTTCTCAATGTCCTTATCACATTTTTTTTTCTCAATGTATTAAATAAAAAATAACAAAGTTTACCAGTGGTAAAAATTTAATAGTAACCCTATTTTTTTAACTTAAGACTTAACTCATTCAAAATTCTATTTTAACTTAGTTGTGATAAATATGACAATATACTTTTATTTATCTTGATCTTTGCTCCATGAAAGTTTTTTTTACACATGGGACAACTACTTCAATAAACTCTAAAAGAACTATCAATTAATATGTGAAAAATTAATAAAGGTTTATTATTTGATTTTATGTGGTCTTAATCATAATAGTTAAGAAAAATTAAATCATTATCTTAATAATTTTATTAACTATAAAATAATTATAAAAAAACATAAATAGTGACTAAAAATAAAAGTAAATAAAATATTTGACAAACAAATATTCATTAATAAGGAGAGGGTAAACCGTTGATGTCAATAAACATCTACATATTAATCTCATAATAAAAATACTACTAAAATTGGTTAATTAAAATTAGTCCCACATGGTTAAAAAAAAACATAAAAGAAAACAGAGGGAAATGAAGATATAAAACATTCTTTCCAAATTCAAATCTAAATAAAATTAATTAATTTATAAAATTATTGTTAAAAAGTACTTTTTAAAACTATTTTTCATACAAAATTAAGAGGTAATATATGGATTATTTTATTTTATTTTTGGGAATGGTCAATTTTTATTCATTTTTCTAAAAACATAACTACTTATGGCGGACATTGTGGATGCTTCCTTTCTAATAAGAACCAATCTTATTTGCACTAAAGTTTATATTAAGCAATTTCCATCTACTGATCTTAATTCTAATATTATTTACTATGTTATGAGAAAATAAAAATAATAATTCAATGATCATGATTCATAATTTTTTAACAAAATTTATTGTGCACTAAAAAAATAATTTTTTAACAAAAATTTAAGAAAACCAAGGTACAGCATATATTCAACATAATCTATGATATTTTGCGCATATATTTTACTATTTTAATATCACTAAAAGATTTTCTTTTCTTTTCTATATTTGAAGTTTTAACTTTTAATTATTTTTATTAAATTTTTATAATTTTTATTGAGGTGACTAATAAAATAATATATAGAAAAAAATAATGTTAAACATGTCCATATAATACTTGTATAAACTTAATATTTTTCTAGCAATTTGATTAAAAAAAACAAAAATATATTTAAAAATAATAGTTAATGTTATTAATTTATCTCTGGAACAAAGTTGTCAATAATAAGAATTCACTTTAAGTAAATCTATTTAACATTTGTTGCTAACCATCACACTTTACTATTTGACCACATTTCCACTAGACAATGAAAAAGTATGTGACAAACTATAGAAAGAAAAATTAAATCTCTATAAAAGAATTTTGGTTTGTGATAAAGTTACTGTATTAAAAATAATATTTCATAAAAGTATAAATTTTAAGAAATAAAAATGTCTAGTTAGAAGACTAAAAGAAATGTCTGAAAGATATGTAAGTCCTTAATAAATTTTCAAAAATAGAATTGTGCAATGCAAAATTCAAGACTAAGTTAATGAATTGAAAAAAAAACATTAATACTAAAATTAGATGGAATTGAATTAGTGATAAGACAATTTAAGAGAAAACTTGATTCAGAGAGATAACTTAACTCTAGAATTGATAAATTGAGAATGAAATAGAAATAAGGTAGGAAGGAAAGAGTAGGGATCAGACTTGAGATCTAAGTTATTATGAAAGGAAAAGATGAAACAGTGTATTGAAATTGGTAATGACACATACAGAAAATAATAATAACCATGTACCCTATAATTTTTAAGACTATTAGAGTTAAGGATGACACACAATCAGAAAAGATTATAACCATATTTTCTTTCTAAAACTTTCAATTAGTTAAGGACCTACAACCAAAAAAATGGTGACCACATCTTCTTTTTAGAATTTTAATTTTCAAACATACAGAAAAATGGTGACCACATCTCCTTAAAACTTTCAACTAGTCAGGATACATATACAAGAAAATTGTGACCACATTTCCTTCTTAAAACTTTCAAGTAGTCAGGATACACAAACAGAAAAATGGTGACCACATCTCTTTCTTAAAACTTTCAACTAGTAAGGACACACACAGAAAAATGGTGACCACATCTCCACAAAACTTTCAACTAGTCTGGACACACACACAGAAAAATGGTGACCACATCTCCTTAAAACTTTCAACTAATCAGGACACACACAGAGAAAAATGGTGACCACATCTCTTTTTTAAAACTTTCAACTAGTCAGGACACATACACAGAAAAATTGTGACCACATCTTCTTAAAACTTTCAAGTAATTAGGATACACAAACAGAAAAATGGTGACCACATCTCTTTCTTAAAACTTTCAACTAGTAAGAGCTTACAGACAGAAAAATGGTGACCACATCTCCTTAAAACTTTCAACTAGTCAGGACATAAAAAAAAAAAAATGGTGACCACATCTCCTTAAAACTTTCAACTAGTCAAGACACATACACAAAAAAATTGTGATTACATTTTCTTCTTAAAACTTTCAAGTAATCAGGATACACAGACAGAAAAATGGTACCTATACCTTCTTTTTAAAAATGTTAACTGGTTATGACTAAGAGAAAAAAGTGATAATCACATCTATCTCTTTCTTAAAACTTTCAACTAGGGAAAAAATACACAGAAAAATAGTAACTAAATTTCTTTCTTAAAACTTTTAACTAGTCAAGATATACAATAAGAAAAATAATGGTGACCATCAGATATTCTGATATTGATTACTGTTAAAGCTGGAGAAAATAATGGTGACCACCATATGCTATGACATTAAAGGTTCTTGGAGTTAGAAATGAGACAGAGAAAAAGTAATGGTGCTTAAATCTATTGATGTTAAAGACTTTCAATTACTTAGTTCAGAAAAATAGAAAGAAGTATGGCAAAAGTTAATAAAATGTAAAATTTAAAATTCAAAACACCGAAAAAATAAAAAAGATTAGAAACTAAAATAATTAATTTCTTTCGCACAATTTAAAAATATATATAAAGTGTAAAATAAAATAATTGATATTACAAAAGGTAAGAAAATAGTACTGAAATAAAATATGAAAATATTATTTAATAAATCTTTTAGTTAGTGAATTGCTATATTTAAACACTATTAAAATAGGGTTCTTTTTATTCATAAATTGAGTTAAAAACTTTGTGATAAAAAATTGTATAAATTATGAAATTTTTAATTTAAATTTTGTAATAGGAAAACCATAGATTTTGATTATTATTTTATGGAAAAACACAAAGAAATAATTCATAATCATAACTCGTAATTTTTTTGACAAATTTAACTATTTTTAATTATGAAAACAATTTTATTACCTTATAGATGTTTTAATTAAATGTTTATCTATTTGCTTTAAATGACTAATAAAATATTATTTTGGATGTTATTACTTACAAAAGTTATGATTATGTTAAATATACTCTTATAATATTTTTTGAGAACTCAAGTTTTTGTAACAATGTAATTCGACTTTAGGGTTTATAAAAAAGATACTAAGAATTAGAACTTTTATTCAACCTTTAATGACAACAATTATACTTTATTTTCTAATAACATCATGCGTTAATTGACACAATAAAAAAGTATGTCACAAGTTAGCGCAACAAATTTGATTCTAATAAAAGAATTTTGGTTTGCATTAAGATTATTACACTAACCATAGTATTTTGCAAATACAAATATTAAAAAATGACAAATAAAAATGTTTAATTGGAAGATTAAAAGAAATGTTGTGCAAAAACATATGTATGTCTTTAATAAACTTAAAAAAATATATCATATTATTACTCAATTAAATTGATTTCATACAGGTAGTTATTTATCACAATAACACTGTACAAAATAAAAAAAAATACAATATGAAATGTTTTTACCACCACATCCTATAATATTGGTAACTATTAAAGTTAGAAATAACACATGATGAGAGAATAATGATAATGGCCATATAATCTTATAACATTTAAAACTCTTAAAGTTGGAGAAGATAATACATAGAAAGAAAAATGGTGACCATGTCTTATAATGTTCAAGTCAATAAAAGTAGACAAATTATGACAAAAGCTAATAAAATGGTTAAAATTTAAAACAACAAAAGATAAAGAAAATTAGAAATTAAAATAATAAAAAGTTGATTGAGATAATTAACACTAAAAGTTGATTGACTAAGTTAATGAATTGAAAAAAAAGATATTAATATTAAAATTAGATGGAATTGAATTAGTGATGAATCAATGCAAAAGAAAAGTTGATTGAGAGAGAAAAGTTAACCCCATAATTTGAGAATGAAACAGAAAAAGGTTGGGAGGAAAGAGTAGGGATGAGAAATGAAATCTAAGTTACCATGAAAGGAAAGAAAGGAAAATATGAAAGAGTGCATTGAATTTGGCATTGACACACAAACACAAAATATTAATAACTACTGCATTCTATGATTTTTTATTTTTAAGATTACTAGAGTTAAGGATGATACACAGTGACCAAATTTCTTTTCTAAAACTTCTAATTAGTGAGGAAACACACACAGAAAAAATAGTAATTATATCTCCTTAAAACTTTCAACTAGTCAGGACATACAGACAGAAAAATGATAACTACATCTCCTTAAAACTTTCAACTAGTCAGGATACACAGACAGAAAAATAGTTATCACATCTCCTTAAAACTTTCAACTACTCAGACTATAGAGATATAAAAATGGTGACTACATCTTCTTCTTAAAACTTTGAATTAGTCGGGATACACAAACAAAAAAATGGTAACCACATCTCCCTCTTAAAACTTTCAACTAGTAATCAGGACACACAGACACAAAAATGGTGATCACATCTCCTCAAAACATTCAACTCCTCAAAACATTCAACCAGTCAGATCAACTAAATGAAGAGAAATCCAAATAAAAATAATAAAAGTTAAAAATTAAAATACTAAAAAGTGTATATTCTAAATATTTTTAATATTATTGACTTAATTTGTTTCTAATACAACTAAAATATATAAAATTGAAATAAATGATATGATAAAAAATAAAATAGAAAGAGATAAGACAAAATTATTAAAATAAAATATGAAAATATTATTTAATAAATATTTTAGTTAATAAATTATTAAATTTAAAGTATTAAAATACAGTGTTTTTATTCATAAATTGAGTTAAATACTGAAAACTCATAAAAAGTGACTTTGTGATAACAAATATTTACTACATCTCCTTAAAACTTTCAACTACTCATACCATAGAGATATAAAAATGGTGACTACATCTTCTTTTTAAAACTTTCAACTAGTCAGGTTACACAAACAGAAAAATGATGACCACATCTCCTTCTTAAAACTTTCAACTAATCAGGACCTACTGACAGAAAAATGATGATCACATCTCCTTTTAAAAACATTGAATCAGTCGGGTCAATTAAATGAAAAGAAATCCAAATAAAACTAATAAAAATAATAAATAATAAATAAATTTAAAAATTAAAGTAATACAAAGTGTATATTCTAAATATTTATAATATTATTGACTTAATTTCTTTCTAATACAACTAAAATATATAAATATATATATATATATATATATATATATATATATATATATATATATAAAATGAAATAAATGATATGATAAAAAATAAAATATAAAAATATAAGACCTTATTATTAAAATAAAATATGAAAATATTATTTAATAATTTTTTTAGTTAATAAGTTTTTAAATTTAAAATATTAAAATATAGTGTTTTTATTCATAAATTGAGTTAAATACTGAAAACTCATAAAAAGTGACTTTGTGATAAAAAAAATTTGAATAATTTATAAAATATTTAATTTAATTTTTCTATTATAAATGATAAGAAAATCTACAAATAATTAATTATTATTTAAATTTTCAATTGAGAAAATTTTGATGCTGAATCAATGGATGATATTGATTGTGGAATACTTTTCATACCACACACATGTTCTACTGTCATCTTATATATTATTTCTCCTCTAACTTTGATTTTATTTATATTTATACATTTTTAAATATTTTTTTGTTAATTAGGAATTTGTCATTTCCCAAAAAATATTTACAACAACATATAATTAATTTGTTAAATTTTAATATAGAATTTTGAAAAAGTATGGCGTCAATAAAGATCATTATGTTGATAGCTAAACTATTATATATTGTCATGGTTATCTTTAAAAATAAATTAGACTAGCCTTTCAAGATAATTAAATAAACTACTTAATTATTTTGATTATAAAAAAAATTGTTACTTTTAGTTTTTTTTTATTAAATATTTATTTTTTTATGACTAATAATTTTTTTATTAAATGTTTATCTATTTTCTTAATAATAAAACAGTATTTTAGATGTTATGTGTAAAATTCATGATTATGTTAAAGATGTTTCTAAAGTAATTATTATAATTCGATATATCTAAAATAAAAATACAAAGAAATAATTCATAATCATAACTCGTAATTTTTTTTTTTGAGAAATTAAACTATTTTCTTATTATGAAAACAATTTTATTACTTTATAGATATTTTAATTAAATGTTTATCTATTTGTTTTAAATGACTAATAAAATATTATTTTAGATGTTAATTACAAAAATTATGATTATATTAATTATACATTTATAATATTTTTTGAGAACTCAAGTTTCAGTAACAATTTAATTAGACTTTAGGGTTTATATAATAGACAACTAGGAATTAGAAGTTTCATTCAACGTCGACAATAATGATATTTTACTCTTTAATAACATCATTTTAATTGACATAATAAAAAAGTATGTCACAAGTTAGCACTACATATTTGATTCTAATAAAAGAATTCTGGTTTGTATTAAGATTATTGCACTAGAAATAGTATTTTGCAAATACAAATACTAAAAAATTACAAATGAAATTGTTTAATTGGAGACTAAAAGAAATGTTGCCCAAAACATATCTATGTCCTTAATAAACTTAAAAAAAATTCATATCATATCATTATTTAATTAAATTCATTTCACAAATGTTAACTGTGTAATTATTGTAACAATAACACTGTACAAATTAAAAGATACAAAGTAAAATATTTTTAGCACCACATCCTATATAATATAATATTAAATGACTGTTAGAGTTAGAGATGACACAACAAAAGAGAATAATGGTGATAACCATATCTTATGACATTGAAAACTATTAGAGTTGGAGGAGATAACACATGGAGAGAAAAATGGTGATCACATCTTATAATGTCTAAGATTTTTCAATTAATAATGTCCAGGACTTTCAATCAATCAAGTTCACAAAAATAGAAAAAATATACCAAAAGCTAATAAAATAGTAAAATTTAAAATTTAAAGCAGCAAAAGATAAAAAATATTAGAAATTAAAATAATGAAAAGTTGATTGAGATAATTAATACTAAAAGTTGATTGATAAATTGAAGAACAAAACATTAATATTAAAATTAGATGGAATTAGATTAGTGATGAGACAATTCAAGAAAAATGTTGATTCAGAGAGAGAAGTTAACCTTAGAATTGGTAAATTGAGAATGAAACAAAAATAAGGTTGGGAGGAAAAAGTAAGGATTAGAATTGAAATGAGTTACCATAAAAGGAAAATATGAAAGAGTGTATTGAAATTGACATTGATTCTGGCACATAAACACAAAATAATAATAACTACGACATTGTATTATTTTTAAGATTATTAGAGTTAAGATGAGACACAGCTAGAAAAATGATGATTATATTTTCTTTCTATAAAACTTTTAACTAGTCAGGAGATACAAACAGAAAAATTATGACTACTTTTCCTTCTTAAAACTTTCAATTAGTTAGGACATACAAATAGAAAAGTGGTGAACACATCTTGTTCTTAAAACTTTCAACTAGTCAGGTCACATAGAAAATTGGAGACCACATTTTCTTAAAGCTTTCAACTAGTCAAGGCATACAAAATTAAAATGTAAAAAAACAAAGAAAACTAAAAATTAAAATAACACAAAATGTATATTCTAAATATTTATAATATTATTGACTTAATTTCTTTCTAATACAACTAAAATATATAAAATGAAATAAATGATATGATAAAAAATAAAATATAAGAAAATATTATTAAAATAAAATATTAAAATATTATTTAATAATTATTTTAGTTAATAAATTATTAAATTTAAACTATTAAAATAAAATGTTTTTATTCATAAATTGAGTTAAATACTGAAAACTCATGTAAAGTGACTTTGTGATAAAAAATTGAATAATTTATAAATTATTTAATTTAATTTTTTTATTATAAATAATAAGAAAATCCATAAATAATTAATTATTATTTAAATTTTCAAGTGAGAAAATTTTCATGCTGAACCAATGGATGATATTGATTCTGGAATACTTTTCATACCACACACATGTTCTACTGTCATCTCATATATTATTTCTCCTCTAACTTTGATTTTATTTATATTTATAAATTTTTAAATATATTTTTTGTTAATTAGGAAATTTTCATTTGCAAAATATATTTACAACAACATATAATTAATTTGTTAAATTTAATATAGATTTTTGAAAAAGTATGGCGTCAATAAATATCATTATGCTGATAGCTAAACTATATATATATATATATATATATATATATATATATATATATATATATATATATATATATATATATATATATATATTTTGTCATAGTTAACTTTAAAAAAAATTAGACTACCCTTTAAAGATATTTAAATAAACTACTTTCTCAGTTATTTTGATTAGAAAGAAAAAAAAATTGTTACTTTTGGTTATTTTTATTAGATATTTATTTTTTTATGACTAATAAATTTTTTTATTAAATGTTTATCTATTTTCTTACTAATAAAACAGTATTTTAGATGTTATGTGTAAAATTCATGATTATGTTAAAGATGTTTCTAAAATATTTATTATAATTCGATATATCTAAAATAAAAACACAAAGAAAGAATTCATAATCATAACTCGTAATTTCTTTTGACAAATTTAATTATTTTTTTATTATGAAAACAATTTAATTACCTTATAGATATTTTAATTAAATGTTTATCTATTTGTTTAAAATGACTAATAAAATATTATTTTGGATGTCACTTACAAAAGTTATAATTATCTTAAGTTTACTCTTATAATATTTTTTTGAGAATTCAAGTTTTTGTAACAATATAATTCGACTTTTGGATTTATAAAAACGATAACTACAAATTTGAAGTTTCATTCAACATTTATAGACAATAATGATATTTTACTCTCTAATGACATCACGTTAATTGACATAATAAAAAGTATGTCACAAGTTAGCACTAACATATTTGACTCTAATAAAAGAATTATGGTTTGTAATAAGATTATTGTACTAAAAATAGTATTTGGCAAATACAAATAGTAAAAAATGAAAAATGAAAATGTTTAATTGGAGATTAAAAGATATGTTGTCTAAAACATATATATGTCTTTAATAAACTTTAAAAAAATCATATCATATTATTATTCAATTAAATTTATTTCACAAATGTTGATATGTAATTATTCGTCACACAATAATACTGTACAAAATATTAAAAAAATATAAAATAATATATTTTTACCACATCAATAAAATATAATATTGATAACTGTTGGAGTTAGAGAAGACATACCAAGAGAGAGTAATAATCATCATCATATAATCTTATGACATTTAAGGGAGATAACACCAGAAAAAAATGGTGACCAGATCTAATAATGTCCAAGACTTTCAATTAAACAAGTCAACAAAAGTAGAAAAAATATGATACACAGCCAGAAAAAATGACGATCATATTTTCTTTTTAAAATTTTCAATTAGTCAAGACATACAGATAGAAAAATGGTGACTATGTCTTCTTAAAATTTTTAACTAGTCAGGACACACAGACAAGAAAATGGCGACCACATATTCTTTTTAAAACTTTCTACTAGTCAGGATACACAAATAGAAAAATAGTGACCATATCTCCTTCTTAAAACTTTCAACCAGTCTGGTTAATTAAATGAAAAGCAGTCCAAATAAAATTATTAAAAATTAAAAATAAAGAAAATTTAAAACTAAAATAATAAAGAGTGCATATTGTAAGAAGAATGAAAATGTTTAATTGCAGGACTAAAAGAAATGTTGTCCAAAACATATGTATGTCTTTAATAAGCTTTAAGAAAAGTCATATCATATCATTACTCAATTAAATTAATTTTACAAATGTTAAGTATGTAATTATTTGTCATAACAATACTGTACAAAATTAAAAAAAAAATATATATATATATATATATATATATATATATATAATATGAAATGTTTTTACCACCACATCCTATGATATTAATAATTGTTGGAGATAGAGATGACACACGAAAGAGAGAATAATGGTGATCACCATACATGGAGAGAAAGATGGTGACCACATTATATGTGTAAGACTTTAAATAAAATGTGAGAAAAATTAATAAAATTTCAAATTTAAAGCATCAGATAAAGAAAATTAGAAATTAAAATAATAAAAAGTTGATTGAGACAATTAATTATAAAAGTTAATTGACTAAGTTAATGAATTGAAAAAAAAAACATTAATACTAAAATTAGATGGAATTGAATTGAGACAATTCAAAGAGAAAGAGAAAAAGTTGATTGAGAGAGGAAAGTTAACCTCATAATTGATAAATTGAGAATGATAAAAAAACAAGGTTGGAGGAAAAAGTAGGGATCAAAATTGAAATTTTAGTTATCATAAAAGGAAAAGATTAAAGACTGTATTGAAATTGGCAATGGCACACAAACAGAAAATAATAATAATCACTACATACAGAAAATAATAATAATCACTACATTTTATGATTTTTAAGGCTATTAGAGTTAAGGATGACACACATCAAAAAAAATGATGACTATATTTTTTTTTATAAAACCTTTCAACTAGTAAAGACACAGATAGAAAAATGGTGATCATATTTTTTTAAAAAAATTTTAAATAGTCAGGACATAGAAACAGAAAAATGGTGACCACATCTCTTTTTTAAAACATTAAACCAGTCAAGTCAACTAAATAAAAAGAAGTCTAAATAACACTAATAAAATTTAAAAATAAATAAAATTAAAAACTATAAATAATAATAATAATAATCACTGCATACAGAAAATAATAATAATCACTGTGATTTTTAAAACTACTGAAATTAAAGATGACATACAACTGAAAAAATATACCATATTCCCTTTTCAAATCATTCAACCAGTCAGGTCAATTAGATGAAAAGAAGTACAAATAAAACTAATAAAATTAAAAAATTAAAAAAATAAAGAAAATTAAAAACTAAAATAATAAAAAGTGTATAATCTAAATATTTATAATATTATTGACGTAATTTCTTTCTAATCCAACTAAAAAATATATAAAAAAATATAAAATAAAATAAATGATATGATAAAAAATAAAATATTATATCTAATATCAAAATCCTTGGTTGTTCAATCCTAAGTGTACAATTTTCAAAACATTTTCTAATGTAATGAAACTCAAGAAAACATAAATGGTCAAGTCATGCACATGAAGTATAAAGGAAGAACACAAGGTTTGTGAAAAGAAATGAACATTGAAATATAATACGAAACTACCTATCATTACATCCAATTCTAATGAATAAGAAATTAGCTACTTAAAGAAACTACATAGTTTCTTTCCTATTCTTCTTAGGTAGTTCCTTGTCTATTTGTCGTAGTTCCATGTCTCTTTCACTTTCATCCTATCTTGCATGTGATCTAGAAGTCTAAAAGTTTTCTTAATAAAGTAACGCATTAATTGTAATTTTCCACAAAAATGTCTAGGAAAGGAGAATATGAAAAATTACCTTTGTAACAAAGATCTTTTATCTAAACATGAATCAAGGAGTAAAAGGGCTATTAGAAAATTTAAAAAAATCAAAAATAGAAGAGAAGGCGAAGAAAAAGAAAATAAAGAATGTAAATAGAAGTATACCTTAATTTGTGATTGAAATTGATCATGGAAGTAAGTAAAGTACTAAAGAAGAAATATGAATACAGGAGAAAAAGAAGAAGAAGAATGTGTTGGAAGGAAATGGAAGATCCTATTTACAGTGAATATTAATGATCTTAATTTTTAAAAAAGTATCAATATTCATATATTTTATAAGAACTAAAAACAATTATTTTCAGTTTTAGAAAATGTAAAAGAAAACATTTTACATAAAATAGCATTAAAGCCCTCATTTTATATAAATTAAAAATATATTTAACTCCTAAAATATCACTAATATAAGGAAAGTAAAAAGAAAGCTTAAAGTAAAATCATGGTTACAACAAATTAAATCAAATGGTGACATGAATGTTAAGGAAATACAAGTCAGTTGGTTAGGTTGAGTTATTGCAAATTTTCTATATTTGTTCCTATTCATAAAATAAAATAAAAAATGATGGTATAAATTGAATGAGAAACACCATGCAAGAAAAGATAGAAGCTGCATTTATCAGAGACAAATGTGTCTGCTGTAATGTGTACCACATACAGCTGTTTTTTGAGCATTCCAATTCTGAATTTCTGAAACCTACAATCCCATTTGTAGACCTAAACATGGTTCACCTCCCCAAACTAACAACTTTAATAAATAAAAAACCTATATTTATCAACACAATGCATAGGGGTACCTAATAAAAGAGGATGTCTCAGTCATTTTCTTTTTCTTTTGGAATAACTTTATCCCAGATACAATTAATACTAACAGTGAATGTTCAGTTCTGTCAATTTTTATTATTTGTTTGTATAAAAGTTTTGGTATTATTATGGATAATATTATTTTGAAATTGAATATAGATGTTAGTTGTAGCTTTATTTGCTCTTGGGTCCTCAGATTTATTGGAACATTGGGAAGTTCATTGAACAGGTCCTAGAAGATAGAGACAAGTGTACCTTAAATAAATGAAAACGGACTCAGTGGTGCAAAAGAGAGAAACAAGTTACATATGCCACGAAAATTCAATTAGAATGATAAAAGTTAAACGATACAAGGATAGAAATCTCAAAGAAAACTAAAATAATTAAAAAAAGAGTACTGAGGAACATATATTTAAAAAATTATATATATATTTTTTCAAAATTATCTTATAAATCCTTTTACTCGTTAACTGAAAATAGTTAAATATTATATATATATATATATTGAATTTCCATGTATTAAATATAATCCCTTTTTAATAACTATTTTATAAATTAGTAAAATGATCAAGAAAAATACATTATATTTTTATAATAAAAAATTCGTTTTGATTCCTTCAGCTTTTTTTGTTGTCATTTTTAAAAATTTTAAGATTTAACTTTTGTTCCCGACTTCTAAAAAGATTAATCAGATTCTGTTTTCAAAAATTTGATTTTGTTAACTTATTCGTACTAAATTTACATAGATATTTCTTAATCAGCATGCCATATCTTAAAAGATTACTTTTTATAATGGAGGGACTATTATTTACTACTGTAAAATGAATATAATATAGTTAAAAAATGATTTGATTTCAAAATTTAGAAGCACGATAATTTTATAGGTTTCTTTTATAGTAATTAATTTAAAAGTTCATTTAAAATTATTTTTAACTGACCCTGTAAAAAGTTTTACAGGGTCCTTGCATGAACAATCATATTTAGTTTTTTTCTTTTTTTTTATGAAAATATTGTTGAGTGTGTCAGCTTTGGGGTTAGAGCATAGGATACAAAATTTGAGAAACAACATTCAAACAATGATCAATTTAGTTACAAGAGATCAACTTGAACACACAAAAGTAAATCAAATCTGTTCAGAGATAAAAGTACCTCTCTGGAACAATACATATATATTGTATAGAGTATTTCAAATATAATCAAGAAAATGGAATCAAAAGTGACACTGTCACTCATAAATAAATAAAAACCAATATCAAATTTTGATAAAAAAAAAGAAGACTTGGGACAAAATTGCATTGAGCAAATTATAAACTCAATAATGATTGTTCATGAGCATCATCTAATCTAAGTGAGTGGTGAAAAATTAAGCTCCACCTGAGCCATACTTCTTGCCAAAGACTATGACCTGCAACTTGTCATAACCAGCCAGCACACCAGCACCAGCAATAGCACGAAGAATGTTGGCACCAGCTCCCTTAAACAAGGACTTAGAACCCTCCTTTTTAACTATTTCTTTGAATGCATGCATGGAGCTCTTGTACTTCACAGCCTCACCAGATGTCATCATCATTCTTCTTCTCACAGTATCAATAGGGTATGAGGCTAATCCTGCACCATTGGTGATTAGCCATCCAAGAGCAAAGCTAGCAAAGAAGCTATCCTGAAAGACCAAACAAAATCACAATTGCAGTCAGCAAATGAAGCAAATCTAAACATTAATAGATTTAGAAAGGATATAGTCGGAAACAGAAGCCATACGAAGCTCGGACACGTCTATCTTACACGTATCGGACACTAACATATTTTTCTGACACTTATCGAACACTTACTGACACATATATAGGATACTGACACATTTCTCTCACAGACACGTTTCTCTTACACAGACACTGACACTAACACTAACACGTGATACGTCTGTCTGATACATATCGGACACTGAAACGAATACTTACACTTAGATACTGACAGATAGATTCGTATCTTGTAATTTATAGATTAGACGTATCGACGTCTCCGTGTGGTATCTGTGTCAGTACTATACTATGTAACATAAAAGTGAGTCCAACTAAAAAACATTTGATGAAATAACAACAGCCAAAAAAGGACAATTAAGAAGGGTATGTATGAAACCAACCTGCAAAGAGCCAGTTAAGAGAACTGGTTTGAGGGAATCATACATCCCAAAGTAGAGGCCACGATACACAATGATTCCAACGCAGGAAATGTTGAAGCCACGGTAAAGACCAGCAACACCATCAGAAGCCAATGTCTTCTTGTAGACATCAATTAGGCCATTGAATTGCCTTTCTCCACCCTTCTTTGCAGCCTTGGAATCATTAGCCAGACGGGTACGAGCATAGTCAAGGGAGTACACAAAAAAGAGAGATGAGGCACCAGCAGCACCTCCTGAGGCCAAGTTACCAGCAAACCATTTCCAGTAACCATCCTTATCCTTCTTGAAATTGAAAAGCCTCTTGAAGTAGTCCTTGAATGCAAAGTTCAGTGCCTAATACAATGCAAAGAACGAATAATGATTTACCTTATAGTATTATAAACTTGTATATATAAAAAATTAGGGTATCTTAAAAGTCTTATATGAAAAAGTTAAGAAAATTTCTGCATGGTTCATTATTATAAATATATACTTACGTAAATAAGTTGAATGACTATTCTCATCACAATAGAAATAGTAATCTCAACACGATCAGTGACAAAATGACGTTTATATAATGCATGTTTATTCTACTAAAAGATCATAAGAGATAAAAGCAGCAACATAAGTTACCTGAGTGGGGAAATAACGGATGACATTTGCAGTGTTACCTCTCCACAGGGAACCAACACCCTCTTCGTTCATTGTCCTCTTAAAGCAGTCACCAATACCCTTATAGGGCTCAGAGAGTCTTCCAGCTTTGATCATCTCATCCTGGTTCTGGATCAAGAGCTTGATGCGTTCAATGGGGGCAGCAGCAGTTTTGGAGACAGCAGCAGAAACTCCACCCATGAGAAAGTCAATGAGGAAGTTTCCCTTCTCAGCAGGGGCTGCAACAAACACAGGTGAGGCTGTTGCTGCAACAGCAGAGACATCAATTGCACCTCTGCATGCTGGCATCACTGGATACTCAAATGCTGCATTCGAGTGCTTCCCGAATGAGACACCATTAGAGTAGTTCGCCAAAGATCGCCTCTGGTGGTACAGTGGAAGGCCAGTGCGAAGATGTAGCTGGCCTGCAACCTTCTCAATGACTCTAGGGTGCTGAACCTGATCAACCATGCTGTCTTTTTCCTGAAGAACAATGCAATCAACCAGTGCCAAAGTTTGTCATGGAAAACGAAACACACTCTAAAAATCTAACCAAATAAGAAAGATGGTTGTTTGGTAGACAGTAAATTCAATCACAAATCTTAATGAGTTGTACCTTCACATTATGAAAAATAAACTTAGGGTAAACTCTAACATGTTTAATTTAATCACTTTTGTGTTTATAAACAACAACCAATAATCAAACAATGATGATAACAATCATAAAAAATGAAAATATTGTTATCATCACTGCCAAGTTACAAATAAACAATGTATAAAAGAACAAAAACTGAGGCTTTTCAAATAGGTTTATTATCGATGCAATTTTATCTCAAAGATCAACCAAAAAGGACAGATACACGTAAAAAAATATGGCATTAGATTCAACAGTTCCACCATTTGAAGAAAAAGAAAAGGAAAAACTGATCTCAGTATTCAGTGATCCACTGAGATGTTGTTCAAGAGAAGAACTTTATGCAACCCAGTTGAGGAAAAAACAAAAGGGTGAGAGAAAACTTACAGGAAAAAAACGAACTGAGAGAGATTAAGGTTGAGAGAATGAAAAGTTGATTGAGGAATGGAAGAAGGAGAAGAAAAAGAAGAGTGAAGTGAGAGAGAAAGTGGAAGATTGAGCTTTAAAAGGAGTGTTGGTGGTTGTGCGAGTTTGTTGGAGAGAAGAGAAGACTTTTACAAATGGAAGGAATGAATGAATGAATATAAATAGGAAGAGACGAGAGAAGGAGAGTGAATCACGAGGCAGTTTTAAACACAGTCAAACTGCCGCATGTAGTTCCTTGATATCATTATTCATGTGTCAATTTCTTTTTTTTTTTAACTGATATTTTTAATCTTTAATTTATTATGTAGGTATTGTTTTTGTAATTGATAAAATGTATTATGCTGGGTGATTTTTGTTTTATTTATATTTATGTTTTAATTAATTAGATTATTTTTTAATGATATTTTAACTAATAATTAGTTCATTTTGGAATATTATTTGGTTTAATAATATCTTTCAAATTTTGATAAATTTAAAATTACAATTTGGTATAAAAGTGTATTTAGTTAAACTGTATTTAAAGTAATTTGATGAGTAAGATTTTGTAATTTGAGTTTCAATGGACTTATACCCCAAGAGTTTAAAAGACCTAAAATGATTTTATGGCTTTATAAATTGAGAGAACTTCACGAATTTGTATGGTTCTTGGGTCAGCAAATTTTGGAGAAAAAAAATGTTTTTTAAGTTTAAATAAAAATTGTATCAAACTTTCAAATAGTAAGATGATTGTAATATGACTTGAAATGCAATAAATATTATTTATAAATTTTCTGTTGATAAAAACGTGAATAATAATAATAAAATAAATAATAATCTTTTAAGTTTGTGATTAATACTAGAATTAATAATATCTTAGTCATTATATATATATATATAATTGGTAAATTAATACAATCTTTTTTATCTCTACCTAAAAGTTAACATTTGATGAAAGATGAGAATTGGTTTATATCATGAAGTCTATCTCAACCCATCTTAAATATTTTAATTTTATATAAACTATTCTTACTATCATGATTGTTCATTTGAAGCAAAGTGGTTAGATATGATAAAATCCATATTAAGAGTGTGACCCTAAAATATGTACTAGATAACTCATGATTTAACTTCACTAATGTATATTAGCAATAATTCATCTATATAAAAGCTATGCGTGTTTTGTTAATTTTCATATCTTAATTTTAGTTACATATGTAGAAAAAGTAAGTTTTAATGATGGAGAAATGCTTTTTTATCTATAGTAATTATGAATTAGCATCAATAGAAAAAAATTGAAGGATACTAAGATTAAAAAATAAAAAAAAACAAAGATAAAATGGATGAAAAACTTTAAAATAAAAATATTTAAATAAAGAAAAAAATAAAATTTAGTATTATTTGAAAAAATGTAAGAGACTTTTGGTGGTGATAATCTGCATTCTATCTATTTTCTTATCGAGTTTAATGTATAGATACTGTCAAAATATTGCATTTTCATATTTAATCTCTAATTTTAAATTTGTATAATTTTATTTATTTTATTTCTCCATTTTAATTAATTAAAATAATTCCTATAAGTATTTTTAGAAGAATTAACTAATATTTGTAATAGTACTTATGAAACAGATAAGCACTTAAGTATAAAATTACCCCTGTTTTCAATATAACTCATTCTATTAATTCTATTATTTATAAAAGATAATTATAATAAATAATAATTATCCTCAAATACTATATAATTATAACATTATAAAATTAAAAAAAAGCTTTTTTTTATAATTTTTTCACAATAATTTTTATTTTAATAACTATTGTAATATTTACTTTTTTTAATTATATTTATTTATTGTAATAAGTAACATTATTGAATATAAGAAATTACTATTTAGTTATTTTTTTATTTTTTTTAATTACAATAGCATCTAATATATAATACTTCTTTATGAGTTTTTAATGACTTTATGCATATTGAATGAGTAATTGAGTTGTTGATCTTCATATAATAAATTTGATTTTCATAAATTTAGTTTTATATCTGGTCTTCTATAATTTTTATATTATAATTTTTATATTAAACATAGAGGATTACATGTTTTTATAAAAATAAAAAACAACATAATTTTCATAATTCTTTTCTCTAACATTTTTTTTTAATTTTTGTTTTAATATTTTTTCTTTACACAAATCATTTATAACTATTGTGATGAATTTTTTATAGGTGGTGTTTAATTTCATATTATATATATTAATTATATATATATATAATTAAAAATAATAATAAAATTATAATGAGAAAATAACTTGAAATATTTAATATTTTTTAAAAATACATATTATAATGCGCGATGAACTCCAAGATTATATGGTTTCTTAAAATGCTCTTTCCTTTAGCTTCACTTCTAAACACAGATCAGAAGATTGGGAAAGAATTATTTGGATTGGACAAAATATTTAAAAACTAATGGACGTAGATATCATAGTTATCAATTTTATCCCTAAGACTTCTGCCCTCTAATTACTCAATTCTTTCTTTGGTTATGTTGTGGGGACCAAAAACGGTAGAGAGTCCACCATTAGCTGAAACCTGAAATAATTTTCATTCGTCTAATAAAAATAAGGTAAAGTTCTTAGTGTGAGTATGATAGAGAATAACAGGACCTTTTCCCTACTTCTTCAGGGGACATAAGCACGTGATACGATGGTATTGATAAATGATAAATGCTCTTGTTAGGATTGTATAATATAAGGTTTCTTAATTCATTTGGGTTTTTATATTTAATTGTCTTTTATTAATTTTTTTCAAAAACTTGGAAGAAGAAAATAGACATTGATTTTCATTTTTTCCACATTTTTATCAATCTTTTATTGGTTGTGTTTAATTTCATATTTTATATATATATATATATATATATTAATTTTTTAATATATATATAAAATTAAAAAAGCATAATAAAATTATAATTTGAGAAAATAACTTGAAATATTTAATATTTTAAAAAATATATTTTATAATATAATAATTATTTATAAATTCAAATATAAAAATTAATAAATTTAAAATGAATTATATTCTATTTTATTTTTAAAATTATAAAAAAAGAACTATTTTTTAAAATCACATATCTTTATTATATTATCAATTTTTAAGATTTTCTTTTAAAATGAAATTATATATATGACAATAATATTAATATTTTCTATTATTATTTAAAAAATATATGATAAAAGAATCATCTCAATCTAAATTTAAATATTTTCTTATTTAGACATATTAATACGATATATAAGTATTTTAGATATAATAATTTGTTTTGAAATATACATTTACTAAAAATAACTTTGATATGCCCAAACTACAATTATTCAAAGGAGAGTGATAAAAAGATAAAATGTAATCTTTGATTCTCTTCAAACTAACAAAATATAAATATAAATAGAAATGTATCACACCATTGATGTGACGGAAAAAATAAAAAATCCACGACTTTGAACTTGTGACTTTCATTTAAAAAATGAAATATGGATGCTTTCAGTCCCCATCCTGATCCTGTTTGTTGTAATTATTATTATTATTATTATTATAATATTATTATAGCGTAATTATTATTGTTGTTATTGATATTTTGGTCCAAAGTATTTTATTTCTTTCCATCTGGGTTGAACTGATGCAACAAAGTTTGGTTGTACGAGCAGCCCAATACCATTCTAGAAAAATTATCTTAATAAATTATAGACCGCTTCTTCCAGCACCTCCATAGCTTCTTTTCGCAGCTCTACAAAATCTTATATTTCCAAACGATCCTTAAGAAAATGACGGAAGTGTCCTTTGGTAAATGGGGTGGGGGTGGTGCTATGGTAACTTTTAAATTAGTCCAATCTAAAATATAAAAGTGTATTTGGGGTTACATCTCTTAAATTTCAATCCGAAAGTTATTTCCATATTTCAAAATAAATTAATCTAAAAAATAATTTTGTATTTCAGAATAAGTTAATCTAAAATTTAAAATAAAATATATTTTAGATTATATAATTAGAAGAATAATTAAAAGAATATTTCCAAATATGAAAATAGTTTCAAAATCTGAAAATAACTTTTGGAATGTGATTTTTTTTTTCAGAATCTGAAAATAACTTTCAGAATTCGAAAATACCTTCCGAAACATATAATCCGAAATCTTTATTTATTTTACGAAAATCACTTTTAAGGGTATAGAATGAAATGACAAGTTATATTAAGATCATTTACTAAAATTATTTAAAGGCATTTAGGTGTTTTCATGTTCTTTGTCGAAGTGCAGGAACAATCTGGGGAGGTGTAGGAAGAAGCGGTCTAAATTATAAATTTTACAAAAACAAATAGATGGGTATAGTAGTAATCTAAAATAAACTTATTCCGGTTTAATTTTTTAAATTTTTTTTTAGAAAATTACTATGTTAAAAATGTGAATTCAAAGAAATGAAATCTTAATGGCATCTAAATTTTTAATCAAGACAAAATTGGATAACAAAATTTTTAACAAGTAACATAGATAATAAATTTTTAATATAGATAACAAACCTGTTATCCAATGGAAAAATTAAAATAGAACCCAACCATACAAGCACAAACATGATCAACTTACAATCCTCAAATGCATAGCATCAACCAGATAGTTGCTTACCATGTTTATCATAAGATTTCATCCATATATTTTGTCTCATACAAAAACAAAATTGCTCCAATGTAACCAGCATTGAATTAAACCACTATAGGAATTACATGGTCTAATATCAGAATTTTATTGGTTCAATTAAAATGTGATAAAGTTTTTGGTGACACATTTTCACAACCAGCCTCCAAAATCAATTTTTGAAGTGATGCATTTTTTTTTTCTGTTGTTGATTTATATGGCTGAGCTGTAGCAAATAATTCTAATTGTCTGCTATAGGAAATGAAGGTAAATATCAGATATTATTAGATCTGGAGCATAAGTTGCACACAGATTTGGGACTCAAAGGTCAAGAAATGGTATTAATGAGGAAACATAATGGGAGTTATGTGCAGTCACAATTATAAATGACTAGTAACATTATTTGGAATCACTTGTTATGTTATGATATGTTATTGAGCTACCTGCAAAGCTTTAATTTTACTCATTCACTTCCTCATAGTAGATAAGGACAGAACCTGAAAACAGTGTGGCAGTGCCACCTCAATGCAGATTAATTAATATCACGGCACATATGCACTGCATTTTGATGACATACAATTTCTCATGGACTGTTTCTGAGTTGTTTTGGAGCCCCCACTCTTTACTTTTCCCACTGTGAAGTCATCATCTTTGAAGCCTTGCAATATTGAGAGTGGAAATGCATGAACATAGTGGGGGGCATGGAAGCTTATTTGGAGGAGAGGGAAGCCTTTTGTGTTCATATTACATTGATTTTTAGCCTTTTGAAGTTGATGTTACAAAAGGGCCAAGACAAATTCATTCATTTAGTTTAGTTCATGATCAAAACTGACAAAAAATTCTGTAGATACTGTTATACTGTTCTCCTCTCAGAAATAAAGATTCACTTTAATTACTAATACTTATAATCCTTAATGTTAACCTTTTTTTGGCTTATTATATTGATGTGAGGGTAACAGGACAAACAACACATATTATACCCTAATAGGTTAAGTTTTATCCTTACAAAAATAGTATATATAAATGTAACATTATTACAATTTATAGGGTAGAACAAGAAAGTTGAAAGGTCATATTCATGTGAGCAAGTGCATCATGAGTAGGCTGAATAGAAGTGTGACAAATACAACAATTTTTTTTTGGAACTGTGATTCATAATTTATCAAAGTTAAGATCTTCTGTGACATATGTTACAAGCTGATGGTGAAGTTTCGAAGCTAATTAGCTGTGAAGAATTTGTAGCTAATGATGGGGTGTTCTCCAACATTTTTCTTATAATTTAACAATAATATCTAGTGATGTATCAAATCTTGTGGATCTCCCTACCAATTATAAGGTTAGTTAACGGTAATTAAATATTATTGCCTGAATATTTCTGGAGATTTTGTGAGGAAAAGTTGATTGCAGAAGTATTTTGGCTATGCCATTTAGATATTTTCTATATGGATCCAAAACCTATTTTTTTAGGATGGGTTGGGGGAGACACAATATAAAGAACACTGATAACAATGAAACAAGGTTGGTATAAAACTAGAAAAATTCAAAAGCTTGTGACATGATAATATGTAATTGAGTGAATGGACTGAAAACCATCTTTTTTAGGGCTTAATTAATGATTTCTATTTGATTATTAAACTTGAAAAAAAGTCTTTTTGAACTACTTTAGGTGGAGTAGAAAGGGATAAAAGTAATTAATAAAACTGTTTACTTTAAAGGAATAAAAAGTGATAAAATGTATTGAAAAATGTACAACCTTGTAAAGATTGTCCTCTAAGACCATGACAGGTAATATAATTAATTTGGAGACTTTATTATCTTATGACTATTGGACAATTTGACAGTTATAAAGGTTTGAAGATTATCTAATCTTAAGCTTAAACTCATTAAATATTCTTCTATATATGGTTGAAAAATGTTGAAAAGAATTGTCCAAATGAAAGTTCTTGTATCTCTCAAGAATAACATGTAGCTGGTTATGTGTATTAACTACAATCCTAAGTACCTAGTTCACATCTTTTCCATCTGCATTAAAAGCTTAAGCTTAGTTGTCTTTTCTCTAAGTATTTTCAACTATTCAGCTACTCAATGCAATATTTTATATTTTGTAACTGTGATTATATAATTATGTTTGTTTTTTCATTTGAAGTTCTTTTGATCGGTAATCCAGAGCTATATGCATTGAAATGGAAAGTGTGAGAACCCTAAAACAAACTAAAATTATATTAGTAAACTGTATAGCAGTGGAAAGTGTGATATAATCTAAAAGCAAACAAATTATATCAGAGTTTACTACTTAAATCAACCAATAAATTTTATATCACTTGCTAATTATTTGAGATGAGATTAACTTATATCAACCAATGACTCTTATATCATTTGCACCTTATTTGAAGAAAGACATTAGAGAGAATCAATATTAATTAGTAATGTACTAAGATAACAAATTTATATATTTTTCTCTTATATAATATTCATCTTATTTACTTTTATTTGATGTAAAACTTTCTGACCCTTGTTTATATTCTTGACAATAAAAGCATTAAAAGGCAAATATTATATATTTATAGAAATTTTATTGCTGATACAAGAATTATATATTTTATTATATCATAACAACAACATTTTAAAGTTTAAAAAGATAAAGTTATCATTTTCAAATATTATTGTTAATTTTTTGTCAATTATTTTCTCATGACTTAAAGATACATGTGGATCTCCTTCTAATAACACTTATTCATGCTAAATTCATTTTTTTAGTTTTGTTCAGAGCTCATTAAAAACTCTACCAAACATGTAAAAACAGAAACCTAATGTTTTGAAACAATTATCCTAGGTGACTTTGAACTCATTAATAAGTGTTATTAATGAATAACAGTTCTAAAAAATAAAACCATCAAATGCAAGAGCAGTGTTAATTTTCTTTATTTAGGTTAAAACTCATAACTGGCTTTTGGGACCCCCATGCCCTAGTTACTGTTGAAGCAGGAAAACACAAAATCTAAAACCATGAACCAAGTCCTGCTAGGAGCTGAGCTGTGTTAAAATTTTCTATAAAAAGCTGTGAAGGAAGGAATATGAGCTAGCACAGCAGTGGCTGCCACTACACAGTGTCTTTCAGTACTTTCCCCTCTTCAAGGCTTTCTGCTTCTTCATTTGGACTCGAACTTCAAAGGGTCGTCTTAGAATTTTGTCAGGTTAGTTGTATAGTATCAAACATGGAATAATTCCTCACCAATGACATCAACTTGTGTACAAAAATTGGTGAAGCAACACATCAAGGGTATATAACACAATCTTTGCTTTCTGCAAAATCAATGGATAAGGTTCTCATTGGCACTTTCTTTATAAGCAAAAAGAATATCATTGTTACTGAGAATAACAGTATCTAACATAGTTAGTAGATAATTTTTTTAATAAGTTGTCAAAGATTCAATTCTCACCAAGAAAACTTTATTAAAAATACACAAAACTTACTTAGATTTCTATGTATTAATCTCTGATTTTTGGTTGAGAATAAGTTTGATAAAAAAAATATATAGGAGGGAATGTGTGGCCCATTATCTCTTCTTAAGAGTTAAGACTCTTAAAAATTAAAGTCAATTTCTCACTGGATTTCCGGGATATGCCATTTATCTTTAGGTATTGAGGTGTAATAACTTTATGCCACTTGAGGAATTTTGATGCCATGCCTTGACCTTATATTATATATATATTTCACAGAATATATCTTAGAAAAAAAATATTTATTTTATTCTTTTAATGCTAAAGTGAAATAAGTAACGAATGGTTTGCATGAATTAACTTTTTCCTCCCAATTTTTTTTGCTGCGAAGAGATTATATTCACCCTATAATAGTGTCTCTAACACAAAGTGAATGTTTGGAAATGATTTTTTTTTAATTATTGTATTGATAGAAAAGTAATCATTTGTTTGGTTGAAAATAAGGTTTATTCAATTTAAAAAATTACTTCATGAAGTAAAGTTGATTTTTATATAACACATTTCAGGTTTATAATTTGTCATCTCAAACATAAATTTTATAAGATTAAATATTACCTATAATTCCATAATGGTCAGATAACAAGGGATTTGATAACAAGGGATTTAATAGACCCAACAATTTAATTAGTGTTAAAATTTGAATTTAAATCTAACAAACTAGTAATTAAAGTAAGGGTTGTCAACATTAAAATAAGTAGAAAAGTTTACATGTTGACTTTATTAATTTTTAACTGATAACTGTTAAATTTTATACACTGTTAATGTACATCACTTAAAATGTTAACTAACTAGAAATATATGATTATTAAGAAAATTAACAATTTTATCTGTTTCTGCAATTGAACTTTAAAAAGAAAACTTTGACATTATATCAAAGTATTGTAGTTGAATCCTTACCTATATATTACAGTTAATGTTGTACAATAAATAGGGGTGTGTGTTTTCATTTTCAAGTTGTGGTAATAGTTCCCTAAACTGTGGTGCAAAGATCCTCATATTGCTTTTACATGTCTTGTACGTAATAAGGGGTTAGTTTCTTGTGTGATCAGGGTTGTTTGGTGGCTCCACCTTGATAACAAAATGGCCTTGAATTGCATGAAAAATGTCCCTATCACCTCTGCTCTCTGCTCTATTTTCAAGGTCCATTTTCTGCCACACTATGCTTCTCCCACATACTGTTCAACATATATACATTTATGTCTTCCTTCTGCTTTCACCTTTCGGAGAGACCATAGAAGTCCTACACGTTTCCCACAAACTCATGTCTTTATTTTGGACTTATAATTCCTTCCTAGCAATCATTTTGAATTCCCTTCCACTTTCCAATTAAACCCCTTGCCTTTGATGCTCATTCATCTCATGCTAAAAACTAAAATGAACAAACTATTTAATTTGGATGTGTTAAAATTGTATTCGAGTACTTTTTTTTCTTTAAATTTTAGGCATTATTATCACCTTTGACGTCTTAGCTAGGTTGATACAATCCATGACATGAAACATATTATTAAAAGGAAAAATAAAAATCATGGAGGGACTAGGCTAAACACATGATAAGAAAAAATGACAAATACTCCTCAACCAAGCTAAACAAAACGAAATAGAGGGAGTTGATATCTATTATAAAAAAATGTCTAATTTAATAACAGTAGGTAAATTATCATACTATTTAAAATATAACTTACTCTCAATACCCAATTAAGCCAGCTTGTTAGCACAATGGTTTCCCTCACGGAATATATGAGAAACTTTGAACTTAATTTCTTTACATATCTTTATACACTTTCTCCATCTTCTTCTCAAAGACTAAGGAATGTGATTAAACAAACAAAATGATTGACAAAGCAGGGAAGAGTCACACACAAGCCAAATACGTCTGAAGTCTTTGCTCCAAGCAAGCTCAATAGCCAAAATGACTCCCATAACCTCAGCACATAAAGACTTTTGTACCCTAAGGAAAGAGGAGAAACTACCTATATATTCACCCCTACTACCACAAAAAATACCTACACATGTTGAAAAACCCAGACACCCTCTGTCAGCACCATCGGTGTTGATCTTCACCCAATTAATATGAGAGAATTCACAAATAACCTGAATAGGAGAGATCTCTTTCCGACTACACGTGGTGATATAAAAAAACTTCAAATAAGAGAAGTGAACAATGTCATTGCACATGTGTTTCCTGGAAGAATTACCCGTCATTTTGATGAAATCTTTAATAGTTTGGATAGTCGAGCAGATAGAAATGTTTTCGTGAAACCTAACATGGTTTCTCATCCTCCATATCATCCAAATAGAGTAAGTAATAGTTGCCAACCTAACAATATTAACTAAGGGACTCCCTGCAAGCATTAGGAAATCAATAATATCATTAATAGAAATATGAGAGAACTCAAGAAAAACTTGTTTGGTATAATTCCAAATTTGGGAGGTCACAGAGCAATCAAAAGAAAGATGAAAAAGAGATTCTTCCTGTTTTCTACACAAAGACCACATAGAACACAAAGAAAAGTCTCTAATTTGAATATCTTTGTCTATAGGTAACCTCTGATATAAAACTTTCCAAAGCACTAAAGTCTTCGCAGGAGGAATAGAATTAGTTCAAATCAATTTACCCCATTAACAAGTAGGATTAGAATCTTTAAAAGACTTTTTGGCTGCCTTCTGGGTGAGAGAACCAGAATCTTCCAGCATCCTATTAGGAGTATCTTCCCAAGAGGTCAGAGAAATATAACGTAAATTATGCAGACCTTAAATATTTAAAAAAGAAGGAGAAAGATCCCAAGAACCACTATTTTTCCATCCTTGAGTCATAGTAGCTTTCAATTTAATTCTTTTGGCATAAGAAACACCTGCAAGCAGAGATATGCATTTCTCAGAGCACCAGAGATCATTCCAGAAATTAATATTATCACCTCTCCCAACAGTAAAAAAAGTGTGCTTTAAAATGAGATCATACCAATCATTAATACCAGGTCAAATGGAGGAAGAAAAGAAAGACCCAACTCTCTGATACATAGATTTAAGAAACCGAGCCTTCATTAAAGAAATCCAAGAATGATAGTTGTAAGCAAAGTCCCAAGCAAGCCTTAGAAGATAATTTTTATTTTCAAGTCGAAAATTAACAACTTGAAGCCCAACCTCAGACTTAGGATTACAAATTGTACCCCAATTAATAGTCACAAATTCCTATTTATCTATATCACCTATCCAAATAAAGTTTCTAACCCATTTATCAATAAGCTTAAGAAGGCTGGAGGGCCACCTAAAACCTGAAAAATATAAGATAAAAGAACCATAAATCACAGAGTTAACAAGCTCTATTCTTTCCATCATGCTAAGAGATTTCCCTTTCCAAGAAGCCAATTTAGACTTGACTTTATCTGCAAGAGGTTGAAGAAACCAGGCTTTAGGAAAACCTACAAAAATAGGAACTCTAAGATAAGTAAATGGAATATTGCACCTATTGGAATCAAACACATCTTTAATCTTATAAAGGAAGCTAGGAGAAGCGTCGACAATGAATAAATGACTTTTTGAAGTGTTTATCCAATAACCTCAGACTAAACCGTAAGAATGTAAAAACTTCATAAAACTAGAAAGGGAGTGTTTGTTGGCCGTGCAAAATAAAAAAAATGTCATCAACATACATGTGAGGGGAATTGAACCCTTTAGGACTAGCCATCGGAAGAATATGCTTGGTTATAATAAGGTTGGTTATCCCCCTACTGAGGACCTCTTCAACAATACAAAAAGTAAAGGAGAAAGAGGATAACCCTGTCAGACCTCTCTAATACAAGAAAAGTAACCAACCAAATTACCATTAACCCTTATAGAAAGCTTAGAATACTATAGTATAATCAAAATCCATTACAAGAAAGTATGGTGAAAACCAAAGTGATTCAACACTTGAATGAGAAAATCTCAACTGAGGGTATCAAAAGCTTTGGAAATATCAATCTTGAAAGCCACATTACCACCAAGTAATTTCTTAGAAAGGATGTTAATGGCTTTCAAAGTGATACCAATACAATCTTTAATGTGACGACCTTTAGTAATACCATTTTGATTGGGAGAGACAATCCTAGCAGCAATGAAAGCTAACCTGTCAGCTAAGATTTTTGAAATGATTTTAAACCTGAAATTTGACACAGTTATAGGCCTGAAGTATTTATGGAAGTAGCCCCATGAATTTTATGGATAAGAGAAACCACATTAGCATTCATTCCCGGGAGGATCCAATTATGAGAGAATTTTTCTTTTTTTTTACAACATTAAAAACATCAGAATCCACAATGTTCCAACAACCATGGAAGAAAAAGCCTTCAAAGCCATTAGGACCAGGAGCACTATCAGAGTTGAGAGAAAAGACAATTTTCTTAATCTCATCACTGGAAAGGAACCTAACCAACATAGAGTTCTCGTCCTCAAACAACTCTAGGGATATGAGTAACAATCATATCTTCCCTGAAATTTGTAGAGACATTATTAGTATTAGAAGAATCATATATATAGTTTTATAAAAAAAAAAGAAGTGTTATTCAATAACTTTAAGATCTTCAAACCAAATCCCCACCAGTCTTTGTATCCCACTAGAATTGGCACGCTTTTTAACCATGACATGAAAGAAAGAAGAATTATGATCTTCGTCTTTAAACTAGAGCATCTTAGTTTTCTCTTTCTAAAAAAGGGCTTGACAATCTAGAGCCATATCAAGATTTTGCATAACTTGTTGTGTTGACCAAGAAGCATATCCATCTCAGTAGGGTCAGACCTGAATCTGATGTTGTAAAGAAAAAAGGACTTTTGTTTATCAACCACAACTTCATGAACATTCCCAGAAACATTCTTGTTCCAGTCCTTAAAAGAGATCTTTAGCCTCTTGAGCTTTTGTTGCAGGATGAACACATGACAACCAACCACATTTTCATCCCAAGATTATTATATAACCTGTCTGCAACTGGGATGTTGTAACCACATCTTAAAGAATTTGAAAGTATAAGGCTTTTTAGATGTCAAAGAAGAAGCAAACTCAACAAGAAGAGAAAGATGATTAGAGGCAAACATCAACCCAACCATGGTCCAACGATAGGACCGAATCCAAGCTAAGAGACCCATTTTTTCCTGCAGCAGAACTTTTAGCAAGCTCTTCAACAGTATCAACAACTACATTCTGATTATCAGATTGAATATGAGCAGGTTTTTCCGTTAAAGTCACATTGGATTTTTTTTGTCAAGTAGACTTATCTAGCCTAAGAAACATTATGCGAACCTGTTTTCTGGCTAGTAGTGGAAAATTTGTCAATGTTGTGTTTCTTGCAGATAGAGAAAGAATGACCTATCATTTTACAAGCATGGCAAAGAGGAGGGAGCCTTTCATACTCAATCTTAGCCACAAAGGCAAACCCAGGGTGTTCCACCAACAGTTGACCTGGAAGCTCCACAAGCATATCAAGATCCACAAGAACCCTTGCAAAATACTTCTTATTTTGTTCATGGTACAATCATCTAAGGAAAGAGGTGTTCCAACACCTCTAACAATAGAAAAGATAACTTTAGGCTGCCAATATTCTATAGGGAGCCCATGAATCAGCATGCAATATTGAGCCTTGGTCATCTTCATTGTAATAGAAACAAAATCTTTTGACTAAGCAAAAACTCTAAGAATCTCTGCAGTTCCGATAAACAGTTCGTTGGTGGCGGTGAAATCTAAGTCTTGCACGCAGAAGTTGAACTTGGCAAAACCAATAACCTATTTTAATGATTGCTAAAATCTAATTTTTTAATGAATATAATTATTTAAAAAATTAGTTCACCCATATATTATGTGTTGTATTAATGTTATAATCATGTATTAATGTTATAATCATATTTTTTTATACTAAATAAAGTAATGTTACATGTGGAAAGAACTTTTCTAGGTTATGACAGGAGTATGATTTTGTATGTTTCAATATTTTTGAGACTATATATTTTAAGACCTAAGGTTCCATAATTGATATATGTTATAATATTTTTTATACATTTATATTTACATAACTAATATAGATGATTTTATATAGAGAGATATTATTGTGTCTAACTTTTCTCTCATTACAATTATGATTGTAATTTTAATCTTTGATTAAAAATATCCAAAATCTATAGTTGATTTACTTTCAAGTAAAGAACAAATCTTTTAAACGCTCAATAAGAACTATGGCTCCTTAAAACTTCTCTTTTCAAAAATTTGAATATATATATATATATATATATATATATATATATATATATATATATATATATATTTATTTTTTTTTTTT
>Ga0209489_101795_pt1 | contig 44093 bp, 24 predicted proteins | sample SiratrowhiteBW_FD_187527 | JGI IMG/M metagenome (GOLD analysis project Ga0209489, IMG submission 187527) | Root nodule microbial communities of legume samples collected from California, USA - Siratro white BW (SPAdes) (version 2) | ecosystem: Host-associated > Plants > Roots > Nodule | place... | reverse complement strand
TATATATATATATATATATATATATATATCAAATTATATTCGTATAAATTTTACGAATGTTTTTATCTTCAGCGATATAAAAAATAATATTATATTTGATTTATTAACTCTTAAATATAATAAAGAATTAGGATTGGATATTTTATGAAGTCAAAAGGTTTGTCTCTTTTATTTATGTCAAGACAGTAACTAGCAAAAATATGTAGTAGACTCTTTTGTAATTTTTTAAATATTTTTAAAATATATTATAATGTTTAAGATTGATTAAAAATATTTTATTTTTATCAATTGTAATATTTAGAAGAAGAAGGTTAATTTCTTGTCATTGACATTTCAAATCTGTGGTACATTACTATTATAAATTGTTGATAAATGGTTTTGTTAATTGCTCCAAATATTATATATATATATATATATATATATATATATATTTGTATTAACATGATATTTTTTTATTAAAAAAGTCTTATCAACTTTACTTCTCTCATAATTTTAAGAAAATAAGAAGTTATTAAGTCTCTCGTACTTCTTTTTTTTTTTAGCTTGTTTCAACCTATAAAAAGTTATTTTAAACTTATAAACATGGTTGAAAAACTTGTGATCGACAAAACTTATTAGTTGTCATACATTTTTTTATTTATATAACAATTAAAAAAATAAACTATTTACATCTATTTGATAAAGTTTAAATTCAATCATGCATGTAAAAACAAGAAGTATGCATGTAAAAACAAGAAGTAATCTAGAAGTAGAAGTTTGGAACCTAATCATAAGAGTATATGTTTCTTCGAAATATGTCTCATTCTTTTTGTCACCAGTATTTTTGTAATAATTTTGTAATAATTGTTGTTATGTGTACATACCTACAATTTGATTTTGTGGTTAACTCTATATGATTAATTGACTCCTTCTTTCTCTAATATACTTTTATGTTTTTAATTAAATCGTTTTTAACAAGAAAATTAATATTGAATTTGAGAAGATTGAAACAAAATAATTAACGACCGTATCATTCAATTGATGATAAACAAAAATCAATTGTTTAATACTCGATAATATATATTTTTTGAAACTTAATTAAAACTACTCAAATTAAATTAATGATTTAGTTAATCAGCCTTTAAATTTTACAAGCTAACTTCAACACTTACTCTTTTTTTTTTAATTTAGTAATATATTTTTTTTATTCAAAAATACTCAAATAGTTTAAACTAACAAAGTATTTTAACTTAAAAAGATTTCATTTCAATCATAGAAAATATCTAATTAAAATAAAAACATTTTAATAGAAAATATCAAATTAAAATGAAAACATTTTAAAATAATTTTAATAATATATCTGGTTGCTTGTTTCAACAAGTAAACCGAGTCAAATGTAATACAATTGAAAAAATGATTGTTATATCTTCAAAAATTATAAAGTTCTATATAGTTGTTATATCTTTTATGAAGAATAACATGAATTCAAGTATTGAATTGTACGTCAAACCATAAATAAACAAGATAACTACAAAATAGTGAAATTCAAATATTGGAATTTATAATACAATCAAGCATTGGGATTGAACATAACTTAAACAAATATGCAATTGTCACATTTAAGTATGCATCATGTTTTTTTTCAAACTAAAGAAAATCAAGATAATTTCTTAATTACGGTTGTCTAAGGATTAAATGATTAAATAACATTCAATTGATTTCTAGTGTGATTCATTTCCTGCACTATAGATTAGCACAATATACTCAAAGCTTGCACTCCATTTCCAATAACTTCACACCTTTGGTTGAATGAATCTAGTTTAGAAAACTAAATGAATTTAATATCATTTAGTCCCTAAGATCATTAACAATAGCAATTACGAGTCAAACATTAAAGCACAAGACTCAATCTGTTATTTCCCACTATCACTTTTTTTTTCTTGGATTAATAACAATAATTCTTCTACTTGTTAAAGCATTATAGCACATAAAACATCAAGAACAAGAACACACAACATTTTCATAGATAAATAAGAAAGAGTAGTTATACTTTGACAACCACACGTGACACACACTCACTTTACAACCTTACGTGGCGCTAATGTGGCCAAGATAAATGACGTGTAAAAAAATTCCAGCGTGACATTGAGAGTCATTTTTAGGATTTACATGTTTGGGGTTTCATTTAGAACGCTGCCCAACATATTCGATCAAGGGTTGAGAAGCAATGAGTTAGAATCTTAAATCTCTTGAATCTCGCTACTGCTTTCACCGCTTGCCGCCACGGCTGTCGTATCCGCTGCTGTCGCCACCACCGTCGCTCGCCATCGTCGATGGTCTCCCATCGTCGCTCGCCATCGCAACCACTGTCACACGAAATCTCCCTTATGCAAATGAGTGCACTGGATTCCTATGCACTTTCATAACAAAATACCATAAATGTCCTTCAAAAAGAAAAGTCTCGTTTTACCCTTATCCATGTGTACAATTATACCACATCAGTAGTTGGCATCTGGTTGTATGCCAGTTGTGGTTGTCAAAGCAAAGTTTTCCAATAAGAAATATACATAAGAGTTAGAGTATCACCTAATCCTAATAGCTAAGCTTTAACTACTCATAATGAGTAGGATATTATAATGAAGACCACCCTTAACTAGACACAAGTCTCACATTTTCTAATCTCTCCTTAGTATGAGCTCTCCAACACTTACACCCCCTTCTAACTTACAACTCAAGTTTATTTATAATGTCAAGCTATTATTTGTATCTGAAGTTCATATGCTTAACCTCTCCTTTTGGTGCTCAACGAATTAGCTTTTATCCATGTTAACATAAAAAAATGTGAGTGTTTGAAATCATATTTACAAAGAGAAAGTTATCATGTATCTGAACTAAGGTCTTCATGTTAATTCTCATAATCCTTTGAGGATTTAAAATTATATTGGTATTATTTTATTAATATTGGTTGTTCCTTTTTAAGTGTTTAAATTTTTTCTTATCTTCAGTAAAATGTCATTCTTTACTAAGAGATTAATATCTAATATACATATATTAAATATTATATTTAATGTACTAACTCTTAAATATAACAAAGAATTAGGACTATAATTTATGAAGGTAAAAGATTTATCTTTTTAACTAAAGTAAGATAACAACTAGTGAAAATAGATGAAATCGACAATTTGTAATTTTCTATTTCAAGTATTTTTAAAAATTCATTACAATAGTTAGATTGGTTAAGAAAGATACTCTTTTGCATTTATATCATTAACATTCTAAACTTCTCTAAATAACTACTAGACATTGCTTACACATGCTTTTCATTAATTGCTCTAAATATAATGTCATCTATATACACTTGGGTGAACATGATGTCTCTTACAAAATTTTTTATAAAAAAAAAAGTCTTTTTAACTTTTTCTCTCTGATAATTTTAAGAAAGCAAGAAGTTGTTAAGTAACTCAGACCATTATTTGGGAGCTTATTTTAAACTATAAAGAGTCATTTTAAGCTTTTAGACATGGTTGGAAAACTTGTGATCAACAAGATTTGTAAATTGTGTCATACATTTCTTGATTTATATGACCATTCAAAAAGAAACTTTTGACATCCTAATAAAAACTAGTGAAAGATTCTAATAAAACTTCAAACTTGTCCTCAAGTTTCTAGAGAGAAACTCAAGAAATATGTTCACGAGTGAATTTAAAATAATAAGAAGACACTCCCAAATAATTAAGTGAGTTTAAAAGAATAAGAAGACAAACAAAATACATTATCAAATTCTTATTCAATTTCAAAAGTCATTACAAGAATAGGGGGGTAGACTTTTATTTATAGGCTTAGGAACTTCTAACACTCATTAGTCTAGGAAATGTGAGACTAAAATGTTTAAAATGCAATTGCACTTGTAATTTTGGTACATACACATGCCTGGAGTTTCATATTGCTTAAATTTTACATTTTCTAAGTGTTTATAAACTCCAAAGCTTCCTTAATGTGTATATAGTCATGTAGGTTTGTGCTATGCTATGTTTATTATTCTTTATTACACCCGTTAGCCACCAATCTAACTTTACTTCTTGTAATAGTTCCTTGTTTATTCATCTTATTTCTAAATACCTATTTGGTTCCACTTATGTTCATGTAGTTTGTATTTGTACTAGTTGCCAAACCTCATTTCTTTGGAGATTTTCATCAATCAATACAACTTCTATTGTTTTGGGTTCAACTTGTGATAAAAAAATATTCCAAAGCAAATATCATTTAAAAAATATCTAGTAAATACTCCATTTTCAACATCACCTATCATATTGTCCGAAGACACAAGTCTCTTAACATTCTCCACCCTTTCGGAAGATCACTATATAATAACATATATTTCATGCACACATTTATAGACTAGATTGATTGTTCATTGAAAACAATTTCAATATGCTGTATTTTCAATTTTTAAATTATTTCCTTTTAATAATAATAAATTAGGTTTATGTACATAATTGCTTTAATTTTATATTTTCATAGCAGTTGCTTATTATTAGGATCATAATTTTTTCTGTAGATATAATTTTTGGTTGATTTCTATTGGATTTTTTCAGGGTTTCAAAATAAATAGATGGTATGCTAGATTTGGAGTCTTATAAGAACTCATTCAAATTTGTTTTTGTCCTAATGTCGGAAAATCAAATTTGCAAATGGTGTCCAAATTGAAAATGCATTTTGCTTTAATCCTACTGTCGGAAAATCAATTTGTCCTTCTTTACTTTTCACTTTCATCTCCTTGCACTAAAAGAACAATAAATGGCAGTGAATATAGCACAAAACCATGTGAAAGATATGTTGCTCAACTGTCATATATTTTTGTCCTATGGAAACCTTGTGATCTTACTTCTCACCACTTTTTCTTTTGAGTGATCCACTAATAGCAGCCTTAGCTTTTGCCCTTTCCTTCAAAGATGCAGAACTTCTCATAAATGAGCACGTTTCACCTATTTCCATATTTTCAGTGGATTTTTCCCTGGGACTTGTTTCAACTTTTTCCTCAACTACTGGAGCAAAAGCAGTGTCATTGGCACCGATATGCTGACTCTTTTCTTGTATAGTCTCCCTTGATTTAAAACCATCACTCACAACGTCATTAATAGTATCCTTAGCTACAGCATTATGCTTGCAATAGTTGGAAATGGCAGGTTCCACAATGGGGTCCTTGGCCATTGGCTCTGGGAACGTAATACCAGGCAAAATATGTGAAATGCTAAATGAGTTGTTATTCTCACTAACCATTTGTGTCCAGGATTGTTTTTGCAGCCATGAAGCTCCTCTGCCTGTCTTATTAGGTACCACATTATGCTGATTTTCGGTAACAGCTTCTATGACTTGTTTATTGGTAGGTTGAGCTTCAGCATGCTCTTTTATCACTTGTGTATTGGTAGGGTTGCTCCATAATTCTCTGTCCCTTTCGATGTTTTCAGTTTTGTTGTTTGTAGACACAGGTGCACACAGGTCATCAGATATTTGTAGATTCTTACTAGAGTCCAACTTTGGCAATATGAGAGAAGCACTGAAAGAAGTATTGCCTCCGCCACCAAGAAGTTCTCTCCATGAAGACTTTTGAGACCATGAAACTTTAGTCAATTCCCCAAAACCATCTTCTGGCTCAGTAGCCTGTGCACCAGATCCCACCTTATTCGGAAGGGTCTGCATATTACCCTTGCCTCCAGGGGTTGTTGATACTTCTGCATTACTTTCCATTTCCAATTTGGGAATTGATTTCCTCTTCCTGTTCTTGTTGGGATTGCTATTATTCCTTTTCTCCACTTGAGGCATACTCTTGTTGGGTTCTTCCTTGGCAATTCTTGTTTTATTCAACCATGATTCCTGAAGATTGAAAACAATAATTACATGGAATAGAATACCTTTTCTTTGCTAAAAGGAAACTGACATTACCGCTTAGACCCTAATTCTCCTCCCCCAAAAATAGAAGAAAAAATACCTTATTTTCCAGGATTCTTTCAAGTTCCCGGTTCCCTATTAAAGCTGTTTTATTTCTCTTGGTCTCCATGTTAATAATGAGATCGTCTTCATCTGTTGCACTATCTTCACATTCATCAGATTGTAAAGCATCAAGTGATTTGTAAGAATCCTTCTCGTTTCCAAGGTTCTCAGCACTGGAAACCTTTCCTTTTTGAAGTAGCTTGTTCATCACAGCATTTATTATGCTAATCTCTTCATCATTCATTCCACCTTCGGCTGCCCCATCAACATATAGCTTCCCTCTTTCCCTGACAAAAGGACTACAATGCTCCTCACAATCACAAAAATGCACAGGGAGTGGAGGAACTTCAATATTCTTAAAACTGTATTTGTGCTTGCCAGTTCCACTGAATGGTATGGTTTTCACCTGCACAGGTATATATGTGGCATGTAAAAGCAAAGCCATATCATTTAAGCCTAATATCTTTAGACATAATTAAACACAATGCAAATGCAAGGATACATTTGACATAATTAAATGACTACGTATTTATGCATAAAAAAGAAATAAACTAATTTTAAAATAAAAAACATTGCTCTGAAAATGCGTTGTACAACTTATAAAACACTTATTCGAACAGCTGTCTATAAGAGCTGAACTAATAAATATATAAGGCCTACTATCAACCACAAGACCTAACTAACAGTGCAACATCCCAACTGGCCTATCTTGATTTTCTACACATACTTAAATATTAACTCAATGAAAGTTTCTTCCTTCAGTTTAACATAAGAAGAAAAGTTAGATGCAATGCAAATTCCTTTGGTGTTGTTTTCTCTGATCACAGTTTTATCTCAATCACCAACATAATAAAGTTCACATTGAAAGTTAGTTAGCACCCCTAACTAGGTGAAACTTCATTTCTGACTAGAGAAGAACACCAAAAGCATCTAAGTGCAACTAAGTTTTTCCACCTTACCACAAAACACAAGAAACCCAAAACAATAATTTCATGCATACAGTTCACAGAACCCAAACATAAGCCATCTAATTCCTCCCCAATCCTATGGCCTACTCATCACCCTTACCCTCAAGTCAACCAAACCCAACTATCACAAGATTAACCCTTAAACTGAAACGCATATTCTTAAAAAAAAAACAAAAAACTAATCAAGTGACCTTTCTTAATCGGGGAAAGAAAATATTGAGATGTTTGGTATTTGAGTTGGAAGAGTGTGTGGTGGTTTCCTTAGGAGAACTAGGGGGTGGTTGAGTAGCATCATCAAGAGCGTCATGCTCCCATTCTCTCTTCATCCGTGCGAGATAGTCCTCTTTGGCCTTCTCCAATCTCAGCCTTCCACCCTTCCACAGACACCCATTATACTGCCATGTCAATCGTGATTTAAAATTAGTCACTGGAAACAAAACAAACAAAAACAAGACAAAAAAGTTTTCGCTGCTGTATCAACAAGTTTTTCGTAAGTAATTCGAGAAAAGAAAAGTTAAAAAGAATTAAAAATTGTCTAGAAGTTATAACTATCATATTCATAAGTATAACTAAGTATTATCTGTAACTCGAATTTGAGCTTATGCAAAATTCTTTCTTCCCAAAAGTTGATAGGGAGAAAAGTTCGAATAAACATGTTCTTAAACCATTAGGTGATGTTGGCTACGTGAATCACACAATGCCATTGATGGTTATTGAAGCAAAAAATAAATAAATAAAGTCATTGATTCTTGCCTTGCTGAAGAGCTTGGAAAGGGATTTAGGATTGGAGTGAAAATCAATGTAGGCAAAGCTGCGACCTTTAGTTCGGATGGTTTGAACGGTTTGGACGGTGCCGAGAGAGGAGAATAAGCTTCGAAGGTCTTCGGCGCTGACGGCTTCCGCCAATCCTCCGACAAATATTCTGACTGCGCTTTCCGTCTCTTCCGCTTCCTCCGCCATGGCTACTAGCCACTTCTGTGTTCCGCTCCCAACAACACTGAGAATAATAGGGTTCTTTAAAATCGACATATTTTATTCATATTCCATCATATATTATTCATATTACATCTTTCAACAATTCAATATATTACAATTCACATGTAACTAACGTTATTTTCTTTTAAAAACATATGTAGGTACGTCTCTTTCCTATTGATATAATAAAAATGTTTGTGGAATAGTTACGAAAATTAAATATTTTAATAATTAATTTTGTAGAACTGGTTATTTACAGTCAGGGTAATTGATTTCATTGGAAAACAATCCATTTTTATATAAGGAACAAAGTGTGTGCTGATGAAAAGCGAAAAATTATTAGAAAATCTAAATAATAATTTTTTGTTAATATTATTTTTTTAAGCAAAAGATTTAATCAACTAAATAAGGATATAAATAAAATATCATAATAATGAGTAGTTCACTCTCTACATCTCCTCTTTTATAAATTACTTTTGGTTATCCATAATATTTAGTATTTAATATATTTACTAAATGACCAAAGTTATTAATCTTTCAACAAGTTTTGTAAAACATGTTTAATTGGATAGTCTTATGAAAACTTTAAAAACATGCTTCAAAGTTATTAATTAGGGTTACAATAAGTTTCTCAAATAACTTAGTATCATTCTTGTCAAAGTTGAAAAGTTGTATTTTTATATACTGGTTAATGTTACTTTCTCTTTTTATGTACAGATCAACAAATGCAAATGCAGGAAATCAAATTACACTTCACATCTTTAAATCAATGAAAATTTCAAAAAGAAAAAAAACCTTTAGAGTCTTACTTGTCAGCTCAACAAGATGTCATTCACTTAACATAAAATGTCAACTCCGGCATTCTAGTAGGTGTGTATAAATCGCAGAATTAGGCTTTTGTTTGATTAGAAAATAAATACGAAAGAGTTGATTTGAGATTAAAAGTGTGTGAAAAATTTTGTTGTTTGAATTAAGAGAAAGATAATAAGAAAAGAAAAGAAAGTTTATAGAAATTTGTGAGTGATGTGATAGGTATAGTTAATAAAATAATTTTTTAATGGATGAAAATATAAGTAAAATTAAATATAAATAATTTATTGGATATGATTGATAAATTATTATCTTAATTGACGAAATTATAAAAACTATTAATTATTTTAAAATTAAATTATTAATATTATTAATATTATTATTTTATTAATTTATTTTGATTATTATTAGTATCATTTTACAATTTTATTATTTTTATTATTATAAATATTATTTATAATTTATTTCTTTTACAGTTTCTAATATTTATTTATATTTTGGCTTTTATAATTATTTTATTTTATTATTATTTTATAATTTATTATTTCTTATTTTTATTATTTATAATTTTATTAAATTTATTAATATTTTAATTATTATTATTATTTATAATGATTTTATTATAATATAAAAATATATTAATAAATTATTAATTTAATTATATTAGAAATAGTGATAAATATTCTCTTTTCCCGCAAATCTTCATCACTCGACGAAGAAATACTGTGGCGATTGAAATTGAGTTTTTATTCGTTTTTTATTTCTCGAAATCTGCACTTTCATAATCTTCCCGCGCTCTCAATCTCTCCATTTGTTTGAAACAAACGGACCCTTAGTGTATCACAACTCAATTTGAAACAATGGATTTCAATTCAAAGGACCCTCTTTGTCATTCAATTCCTAGAAAGGATTAGCGATAGATTATTATAACTTTAGCTTAAATCCATTAATGAACTTTGAAGGAAACAAGTCTATGTTAAATTGTCGTCATTGCTCAAAGGAGGAAAAACATGTTTGGGAGAAAACAATTTATCCAGAATCTGTTACAAAAACAGTTTTACAAAAAGCAAGTTAATCCAAACAAACTTATGATTCTAACCTTCAGTAATGAAGCCGTGTGATGCAAATGCAGGTACAAAAGATAACAAATGAACAAAATTATTAAATGAACATACGCATAGAAAAGATTCACGTGAAGTGTACCCGAAAAGAATTATGCATATTGGTGTCACCAGTTAGTTAAATATGGAATAAAGGAACATGATGGAAGAGTTTGCAATGAAAGAAACAAACATAAATAAGCACATGAATAACACAAACATGTAGAAGCAACTCATTTCTTCATATAAAAAATACACACATGTGATAAATTTCTCCAAACTGAGGTACAAAATAAGCACATGATGCGATAGTACACAATTGTCATTTCAGATGCCCGTGTGCCTCTGAGTTTCAACACTTAATTATCCGAAGGCCTGAAATTGGTAGCAGCTTAAGATGACCAACAGAAAAACTTTAATTACAAATATGTGATGTTTGAAGTCCAACAAAATAAACTTAATAACCATAAAGACTAAGAGGTTTATGTTAAACAAGAAATCTGCATACTCCATGCGGTAATGCTTTCAAACACGATTTTTCCCCTATTGTCAAAAAACTCAAAATACAAAAGCTACTTTTTTATTTGCTACCTTAAGTGATAATTCAGAGAAACGGCAGCTAATTATTATGCACCAGCTTCTGCAGATTGTTGTCTTAACTCTTCATCTGCACTCCTTAGAAATTGATCCCAACCACTGCCCTCACTGGTATCCAAGTAATCAAAAGGAACTGCAGTTTTAAGGCCTGGCCTAACAGCGCAACGATCTTCCACAATTCTAAACTCCACATCATTTCCTTCAATATTAATATGCTCCAATTCATCCCATGCAAACAACAAGGACAATGTGAAGGCACCCCAAGGGTTGAAATCCACAACCTTAACTCTCTCATCCTTCGTGATATAAACATCAAATGTGTAATTTTCTGACTCAAATTTAGCCCTCACATGATTGTTAAAAAATGCTAGTATCAACGAAAGGAGATCATTCTTCCTTTCAAGCAAAATAGGATAAAAAGTAGTAACCTCTCGTTGAGAAATTCCAATTAACTTCTGATCTCGTATGAAACATCGAAATTCCATGTCTGGCCGAAGGGATGGATACCATTTACGGAGTGCAAGGAAGAAATTATGGGGCCTAGTAAACGATTTATCCTCGCACGAATCATACGCATGGCACAAATCATGGACCAATGAGTCAGATGCCCGAAATAAAAGTGCAATCTCACTGAAACTAGTACACCGAAGGGTACCAGCAGTACTTATCCAAGCTGAATCTTTTGGAGCACTCCAATTCAGCTTGGGAAAGACTGCACCCCCAAGGGACTCAATCGATTCCTTAATTTTCAATTCAAGTTCTGGAAAAGAAGGTGGTGGAGAACTTTCTGCTTCATCACCAGATCCCTCTGACACCTGAAAATCTTCTTCCTCATTTGGATTATGAATTCTATTGGGTAATGCATCTTCATTTAAGACAGAAACAGGTAAGAGGAAGGGCCCTGAGTCATCAAGAAGGTACTCAATAAATGACTCGGGGAGTTGATGAATTGAAGTCTTGATGGATACAGATTTGAACTTTGGATACCACTCTTGAATCTGACATCGATTCACCTCTTCCACTTTCATATTCTGTATCAGTAGTTTCTCTACCAAATATAACCTGTTGAAGTACCTGCTCAACAATCAGTATCTGGTATTCAGTAACCATAAGTATAAGAGATCAATTGGGTAGCTTAAGAAAAAAGAACATGAAGATTAGATTAGTTATTAGATAAGAACAATGAATGCTAATTGGAGGATGGTTTTGACTTGACACTTGCAGAGTTGCACTGTATCCACATCATGAAGCAAGTCTAGTAGAAAACACACACACGCACGAGATATATTCAGAGAATTCAAAATATTCATCGTGAGACACCCTGCCAAAATGTGCAATTGGCTAGTTGACAGTGAAATGGGACCTTCCTAACAGACAAAATTAATGATGGTGGGTGAAAAAAAGTCTACTTTGACATATTGAACATTAAATTGGATTCACAGTTCACACGAACAATGTATATGCCTATAAGCACCCAAATCAATGTACACGTACGCATCAATTTGAGGTTACACTGAACGAAAAGTATTTGTAGGCAAGCCCAACAAAATGGGATTACTGGACTACTAAATCGCAATTTGAGGGAAAAATGCTTTTCCACGATTCAGACCAAATATCGAACAGTTTGTGGGCAAAATCAAATATGCTGTAAAATGAAATAAAGTGAAACATTGTGGACAACAAATAAAGAAGAGCTTATAGAGGGAAATTAAACAGACAGAAAAACACTTCAAATAGGTACGTAAATAATAGTTAGGTCCACTGTAATAGGTCTTGGGAAGTGAATCCACAAATTGAAAATCAGAAAAATGAAAAACAAAGGAAAACAGGAATAAGAACAAAACAAACCTAAAGAAGTAACCAGACTGCGCTGCAACTATGGAGTGAAGAAAATAAAAGTGACGTCGGGATTTATGGGTTTTCCGGAGGAGAGGAGGGAGACGAAATATTCTTTATTTCTCTCTACCTTTCTCTGTTTAGTGTAATTAAAAAAATGTTAAATTGCTCAACTTTAAACTGTTTGAAATTTTCTAGATACGCATTTAGTTTCTAATCAATATAATTTGTTAATTTAGTTTCTAACATTTTTAAAATAATCCCCAGTTATACTTTTTCTTTAATTTTAAATTAAATTTTAATTATCTCAAAATATTTTTATTTGAGCCTATTAAAAGTTCTACAAATATTTCAAAATATTTTTTTTTTATGTGTAAGTACCTATAATTTACAATTTAATTTTGTGGTTAATGAGATGATATGATTATTATTTTGTCTGTCTTTAACTTGCTTTTTTTTTCTAGTCTTCTTCAATTTATTGTTCGTCATTACTATAGAGAGAAGGATCCTTAAATTTAAAAAAAATAAAATAAAAGAAAGATGAATAATAAATTAAGTAAGTTAGAGATCTAAAACTAAAAACAATAACCATATAATTAAGTTGATAACAAAATAATTAATCAAAAATTGTTTTTTTAATAATAAATAATACGTATTTTTTTATTAAAATTTAACTAAAATTACTCAAATTAATAATTTACTTAAAACTTAATTAAGACTTTAAAATTTTACAAACAAACTTTAATACTTACTTTTTTCAGTTTAGGAATAGAATCTTTTATTTAAAAATTCTCAAATAATTACAAACTAATAAAGTATTTTTTTCTTAAAAAGGTTTCATTTTAATTATACAAAATATCTAATTAAAATGAAAAACATTTTAAAATAATGTTAATAATGTATATATTGTAAATAATTAAAAATCAGTTTGAGAATACTTTTAAAATGATAATTATAAAATGTATTTTAAGAAAAATTGTTTTGACAATTTTATAATATAGATTAATTTATGATTAAATAGAACTTATTTTTTTAAGTGTAGCACCATAATATGATTTTATTTTCTAGAATATGTAGATTTTTTTTCAAGTTATATTGTAAAATTAAGAAAGTTATTTTTAAAATATTTTTCAATAAAATATTAGATAACTTGATTTCACTTGTATATTTATTTGCGTAGGATTCGACCTTTTAAAATAACGGATAACATTATATTAAGTTATATATCAAACATTTTTTGATCAAATAATAAACAAAATGTATATATATATATAAAGAATTTAAAAATTATTTTAAGTGAAATGTCATTTTTTAATATAAAAAAATTGATATATAGTAATATTTATATGTTCTTAAATATAATAAAGAACAATAGATTTTGAAATAATCGAATAGGAGGACATGCTTTTTTTTTATTAAGATAACCCTAAATTTATTTCATTATCATATTTAAGGATTATTATAAATTTTCAGGTCTTTAAATAAGGACGTCGATTAGTATATTATTATGAATTATAGGTCTTTAAAACTTAAGATAGCCATAAATATTTTTTTTCTATTTGGTAACATTTAAAAATTTGTTCAATCTTCATTTTTCAATCAAAATTTTCTTTTATGTTATATTTTCTATAAAAGGAAGGAAATTATACTCTAAGTTTTTTAGGATAATAATTTTCTCTAAGCCTATAGTGATGTCTTAATAAAGGATATTAATAATAATCATTATTATAATAATTATCATATATTCTTTTTTTTACTGTAAGACTGAAAGTTCTAATAATGTCTTCTTTTAGATGGTGATTCTTTTTCGTGTTCGTTCTTAGATTTATTTTTCTTTTATTTCATAAATTGAGTAAACATTTATCTCAACTCTTAATAGTTTCTTCTTCTCTCCTTTTATTTTCTTCAATCATTCTTAATTCTAAAATTCTTATTTTATCTCTAAGACTTACTTTTCATATTTGTCCCTAACATTACTATGTAGACTAGATTAATGTATGATCACTCATTTTTGATAAAAATAAATTATTTTCCAAGTTTTCAAAAGATTTACACTAAAATGAGTGATAAAAGTTTTTATAGAGTTTTAAGAGATTTTTCACAAAAAAAAAAAATACTAAAAGTACATAAGGTAAATTCCTAGAAAAGAGAGGTGGACACTAATGGACTCACTTAAGTATCAAGTCTTTACTAACTAGAAAATTTTCTAAACATGTACTTTCACAAATGTTTTGTAAAAAAATTCATAGTCAAAAATTTCTTAATTGTTGTGTGCACACACCCTTAAAGACTAAAGAAAGGTCCCTAGTCATTTTAGAGAAGTTTTCCTAATCTTGTCACGAATGTGAAGACATTAAGCGAAAAGAACTTCAAAGTAAAAATAAAGTCAAAGTAAATTAAATGTTTTCTTAGAGTAAAAATGCAAGTGACACTTAAAAACTCTTGCGAAACTTTTACAAGTCAAAAAAAAAACTATTATTATGTTTTAAAACGAGAGATAGGATTGTACCAAAAACATTATTCCAAAACACAAAAAAATGAAAGAAAATTACATAAAACCAGTAACAAGAACAAGCTAAAACAAGTACAAAATTGTCACAATTTGGCTTTTATAGTGTTTTGTGTTTTCAATCCAACATACAAAGTATGCTTCCTCTCAAGTGTTTCACTCCACTAGCTCTCCCTTCTTGCTTTCAAAAGTCACCGCAAGATTAGCTTCTCAATTTTAGAACACCTAAAATTCTATCTTGAAGAAAATGTGAGTTTGAAGAAACAAGACGAAGTAGTAATAATTTTCTTTCCACTTAGGAGTATGAAACTGAAATCAAGAAAAACACCGAAGAAATTCATGTTCCTCTCTTCACGGAAGGATTCTTAAAGGAGAAAAGGAGAAGACTACTCCCTTTCTAAGATTCCAAGAACAAGAAGACAAGTATTTAGTTAAATCAATTCTCATTCATTCAAGGTGATTTATAAAGGAACAAGAATTTCTATATATAAATGTTTAACTCCCTTGCACTCTTTGCTACAAAAGATACATAACAAAATAAACAGAAGTGGTTGTCCTAAGCTAAGTTTGGTGCATACATGACCAAATAAGGATCATATCATATATACCTAAATTTGCCTATTCTACCTGGTACATAAGCTCTCCTTTCTCTTAATGTTTGGCAACAAAAAAAAAATACATTTTCTCCTAAGATTGTTCGTCCAACCCAATTAAGGTCCAAATAAAGTCCACACATATATTTACAAAAATCCTACAAAATACAAAAAGAAATTACACATTACACCTATGTTGAAAAAAATTTACTACTACTACTTAACATATACAATACCAATTAGAAGGACAAAAGTTATAATATTATACTTTTTAAAGGTAGCATATTTCTTTATAAAACTTCATCTTCTTCTTTCTTTTGAAGATATTGTAGTTGGATGGTCTTTATTGATCAAATTGCTTGATATTACTATAAAAATTTTAAAATACAATTTATCCCTTGGTTTTTGTGTTTTAATTTGTTTTCATCATTTCTTTATTAGTGTTAATGTTGAATGATACTAATTTTTTTTTAATAATAATTTTCTAAATAAAATATATATATATATATATATATATATATATATATATATATATATATTTGTTAATTAATTGAAAACTTAAATATTTTTATGTAATAACAGTATTATTATTATTAGTTTGTTTTCACTTGTAGTGGATTGTAATTTTTTTATTCGAAAATGTTAAATATAATTTTATTAATATTTTTGTTCAACACGTGGAAATATATAACAATTTAAATTAAAAAGTTAGGAAATGAATTTAAGAGTAAAGAACCTAATTAATTAATTGTTTTCGGTTGAATACATAAATAAAAAGGAGTTAATGGCTACAATTCATACAGATAATTATTTTAATAGAAAAAAATACCTAGATCACACAAACTTACAAACTAAATGATGTTTAGAGACTTAATATTTAGTTTCATAAATGAATTATATTAATAATCAATTTTATCATTTTGATAATAATTACAATAATTACAATAATTACAAGCTATTAATCAATAATACAATAGGAATGAATGGTAAATAAAGTCCTTTAAAATTTATATGGACTACTACTATCATTATATTTTTTTATGCTTATCGATTATGACCTCAATAAAATAATAATAAATTATGAAAGGTAATGATTATAGCCACATTTCATTACATTGATGTGAAAGATTCAGTTCATGTCATATCAAAGTTAACAGGACAATGAGTAAAGGTAGCATGTTAAAGTAATTACCAAATCTTAAATTTTATAAAAATTAAACTATTTCTATAAGTTTAAAAAATTATTTTTTATACCAAATATATTTAAAAGTATGAATTAATATTTCACAAAAATAAAGTGGATTTTGACATAATATTCACTGTAACAGAATAGAAGACTCTAATTAAAATAATTATATATTATGAATTCATATATATTTTAGATCTTCTGAAATGAAGCTATAATATATGTTAAAAAATTGATTTTATGAAAAACTATTCAAAATAGCTTTTAGTTGAATTAAAATTGAAATTTTCAGAATTTTTTCAGGTGAAAGAAAAGTTATTTTATAAAGCTGATTATTATTTTTTAAATATTGTAACAAATGAGTCCAAATTTTCTGATGTCATCCTCAATTTTCTCTATTTATAATTCTTCTTGGATTTTGGAACATCTCCAACGAACAAATGGAAGTGCAGTTTATGAACATATGTGCCAAATTCCGTGCATAGTTGAGGCTACTTATTTGTCTCACATAACAATTACAATTCTTCTTACATGCCAATTGGCAAATCCGCCAAACACGTTACACCACCATGCTCCACACAATTTAAGCCAACATGCCACTAGCCATTTTCTCCTTGTTTTCTTCTTCCTCCATTGTATCACACATTGGTCTCCCCCTTGTCTCTGGCAAGAAGATTCCAAAAACCCCACTAAAACCTATCACCAACCCAAAAACCCCGTAACACAGAAACTTGTTCTCTCTTCCAGCACTCACCAGAATTGGACTGAACACGCCACCCAGCACCACTGCCAGCCTCGCCATAGACAGTGCTGAATTCCTCACACAAGTTGGGAACAGTTCCGTTGTGTAGATGAGGAAGATGTTAAACGAAGAACAAGCACTAAAGAATGATATCAACTCGAACACTATTTGCAGATTGGTCCATGGCTTCACATCAATGGTGGACAGCAAACTGAAAACGCCACTGAGGATAGTGAAGAGAAGGAGTGCAGTTCTCCTATAGACCTTGTCTATGAAGAAGAAGACAACCAATGCAGAGGGTAACTCGGATAAGGCATTGAAAGTGACACTCAAATAGAGGTTGAAGGACAGGTTTTGTAGGCCTAGGGGCATGCCATAATAGACCAACCCAATGCCTATTCCCATAGCCATAATTGCGATGAGCCTTTTAGAGGACCATTTCCTTTGTAGCAGAATTTTGAGGGCAGAGAACAGATCAGCGTTCCAGTTTTCTTCCTTGTGGGACATGTTATTAATTGCCAAATTGAGGTTGCTTTGAGTGACAGATGTGATGCATTTCAGCGTGGCCACGGCTTCTTCTACCCTTCCTCGCACTAGAAGCCATCTTGGAGATTCCGTAACGAACACCTTCACCAATATGCAATAGATGATGGTTGTAATAGAAGTCCATACATAAAGGTTCCTCCACGAAGAACTCTTGTTTGCGTATGCCATGGCTGGTAGGGACAAGAACCCTACATATCCACACCACAACCACGTAAAAATTGGATGAAGTCTTAGTTTCAATGTTACTTGCCACTTTAAAGTATATATTATACAAAATAATAAATTAAATGGCAGTATAACTTTTTTAACATTGCCAATATATTAATAGTCATTTTAGCTTTTACAGATAACTTTAATTTTTTTCTCGTTCTAAAAGATAAATAATTAATACTATTTGTTTTAGAATTTAAAATTATTAATCTTTACAGACTATTGACTTTGGTTCTTAAAATAAATAATTAATACTTTTACATCTAAAATTTATAAAATAATGAATATTATTATTCAATATAATGAAAATAATAAATAATAGTAATCGTGCTAATAATAATAATTGTCAGACAACTGTAACATCTCACGTGGAGAAATCCATGTAAGCATTGAGGATTGCATACGGTGGGTTAAACATGGACATTTCTTTAGTCTTTGTTTGGGACAATAATAATAGACCTCATGCATAGATAGGAGTTTAGGAATACATTTCTTTCAATATATATATTTTTTCAAATTTAAATAAAAATAAATTTATTCATTTCATTTAATAATATCATTGATTTAATAGTGATATTATTTTCAGTGACTTTTTTCTTTCAAGATAAGTTCTAATAAGAAGTAGATAAAAACATTATTCTTAAATTGGGATTAGTAAAATTAAACAATATTGACTTTATTTAACATGAAACTAATTATTTGAGTTAAAAAAAATACCAGTTAAAATTTCTTACAAACCATAAAACTGAGTAAGATTCATCAAAAAAAGACTGAAACCATGTGCATTTTAATAAACTAATTTCAGTGTGTGTTCATGTTGAAATCAAGAGTTAGCTGATAATAAATTTCTTTAATGTATTATGTTATCAAACAACCACAACTGAAATTAATTATATGAAATATAAAATCAATGAATTTCTTAGAAAATAAAAAATCACAGAAATCCTCTTGCGAGGGTGAGAATGAAGTTTCCCAGAAAATTGGATGTATATTTTCACACTTCCTTGTTTCAATATAATTACAGTCTTTACTTTTGAAATTTTTTACTTATAATTTATTATTAAGAAACATTTACATGCACAAAAGGTGAAAGTAGTATATTTTATTGAGAAAGGTAAATTATTTTAACGAAAACATGTTTTTATTATCATTTTTAGTTGAAGTGAAAAAAAGAAATTATAGAAATAGGTGAAAAAGTTAGAATATATTGTAACTGTTTGACAGAAGGTGAGTTAGAAGACCTCGGGTTCCACGTGCTTACTTACCTACAGTGAAGCAAAAGAAGCCAATGACGCTGATCTGGCCGCGCCGCCGTTTGCCGACGATCTCCGTGGCGAGCACGAGGGCGGAAGTGCCAATGGTGGCGCGAGCGAAGCCGCAGAGGAACTTGAGCGCGGAGTAGACCCAAACGTTGGGCGAGAGAGTGGCGAGAAGAGAAGTGATGCCCATGAGGAGGCAGGAGAAGAAGAGCATGTTCTTGCGCCCGAGCGAGGAGTCCGCCAGCGAGGCCAGCACGAAGCCTCCCACCAAGCACCCCGCGAAGAAGCTCGAAGCGGGAAGCCCAGAGATTACGGAGTTCGCGCACTCCAGACCCCACTCCGACACCGTGGAAGCATGCGCAGGGCCGTCCCACGCCCACCACTCCCTGGGGAGGTCGCAGAGCGTGGCGGCGGCGGCGCAGGAGGAATTTTCGGCGTGGGTGCAGTGCCAGGAGGGCGGGGCGTCGGTGAAGACGGTGATGAAGGTCTGTTGGGCGTCGAAGAGCCAGGCGAAGGAGACAAGGACTGATTGGAGAAACTGAGACCAGTTGAACTCGCCTATGCAGAGTTCCACGGTGGATCCCAGCGAGTGGTGGTGTTTGCTGGGTGGTGGTGACGGTGGTTGTTCTGTGTCAGATGATGGTGGATTGGTTAGGAGAGGGGTGGAATCTGCCATGAACAGAGAAAAATAAATATATATATATTTTTTTCTCTTGTGGTTTTTGCTTATGCAAATTGTGCTTGTATCAAGCGGTTTATATAAGGGAGTGGAACCTTGGATCTTTCTGGATTCATCTGTGTTCATCTTTCAATAATATATGACTCATCTTTCAGTAATATATGACTCAGTTCACCCTATCTTATAAAAAAAAAATTGAAATTGTATATTTAAGATTTGCGGTAGAAACTAACTAAGAGAAATTTCTCTGTATTTTTTAGTGTATAAATTAATTTTAAATTATATAGAAGTTATTTATTTTTTTTCTTATAAATTTGTGGGGAGAAACTTTCGAATATGTCTATATATATAACGCCAGCCATTTTAAGATATATTCCAACATCGAATTAATTATTTTCAGTAAAAATTAATAATTCCATTTTAATTTATTAAATTAGATAAATCCATTGTAAATTTATAAGAAAAAGTCTTGTTTAGACATATTTTTCAAACTGATACAACTTTTATTTATATTAACCACATTAACATTAAAATATATAAAATATAGTATTTTTACGATTTTAATTAATTTATTAATTAAAATTTTTACTACATAATTTTATTAATGTTAAATTAATTATTATAATAGAATCAATGATATTATGATTCTTATATACTATTTATCTATATTCAAAAATAAAATAAAAAATATACCATTTTAAAAATTTTAAATAAAAATTACATGAGTTTAAAAGAGTTACTTTTTGTTTATCTTTATTAATTGCTAGTATTTATGCAAATTTGTTCAAACTAAGTGGGATTAAGTGGGATACATAATGAGCTGTAAAACATTTCAAAGGTAGAGAAAGAAAGTGGTATAGTAGTTAGAGATTATGATCTCTGATTTGTAAGTTTATGGATAAGTATTTATTGAAAAAAAAAAACTTAATTTTTACGTTGAAACCGTTGTTTTACAGAATTATTAGCTGTTGTTGATTTCTTACAAAATTATTTTGTGTATTGTTTAGTTGATTAAATTCATATGATAAACTAATAAATACTAATGTAGTCAAATTAAATTAATTTAAAAAATAAAATGAAATAACATACTGATACACATAAAATTATTTACATGCAAGTAGTCATTAATGCAAGTAGTCATTAATGATCAGGAAGTAATATTAGCTGTTGATCTTATCTTATTAATTTGTCCCACTATACAGCTGCGTCAAGTTGAACTGGCAAATACGTCTTGTCATATTTTAACAAGTATTTTGTAAATCAATACTTTATATAGAATTTCCCAAAAACATGTACTGTGCCAAAATATACTTTATTTAATTAAAATTTATTTAGAAGATAATTAACTAGCTATCAAATTAATGGTCTATTCCAATCTTTACAATATATTACCTACTAGAAATACTTAATTTAATTAGAACTAATAGAGTGATAAAACTTGGCATTAATAAGTTAAATATATATAATAGTCATTAAGAGAAGTGTATAAAAAATAAATTATGCACTTAATTTTTATTAATATTTACTCCTTATTCATTGCATTTATGCTAACTAATAAAAGAGAATTGGTTGCCCATAAAATTTGGAAAGTAAAATGTTTTACTTGTTATAGCTTCAAATTAGCAGATTACCATTTTTTTTCTGCCATGCTAGTACAAGTAAAACTTCACATGCTTTTAGTGGTTTTTTTAACACAATCAAAATGTTATCATACACTTTTTTAAAGCCATTGTATTTACATAAAAGGATTAAAAACAGTTTAAATAATCAGAATGTGATTGTATTCTGACTTTTAAATAGTGTTTCACCTTTAATTTTTTTATTTTACAAATGGAGAGAAATAATACATTCTCTTCCTTTTTCTTTGAAATGCTCATTTATACTAACGTTAAGAAAACATTTATACTTTTATCTTTTAATTTTAAAACTAAAAATTACGTTTTTAAATTTTAAAATCAATCTTTTAAACCGTCCTTAAAATTAATTGCATATTGTCTGTATTTTTAAAATTTAATAACTAACAATAATACCTTTAAATTCATTATTAATTTTTTCATTTTAAAAATTCAATTTTATTAATTAAAACTGTCTTATTTTATTTTTTATATTAAAAATATAATTTTGAGCATAGCTATGTGTACTTATCTAAATATATTTTATATTTGATAAATTCTTACTACTTGAATTCAAATGTATTGATATAATTAAACCTGATACAAAATTACTAATTAGAAAATAGTTTAATTAATATAGTTAAACCTGATACAAAATTACTAATTAGAAAATAGTTTAATATATAATACTTCTAATGAATCAAAATTTGATGTAGAATAAATCTTCTTATTCTTCGTTATATGACATTATTTGTAAATATATATATATATATATATATATATATATATATATATATATATATATATATATATATATATCAACTAGTTATTTTATTTTATATTTTAGTTGTTTTAATAATTTTTTATTATTTTTCTAGAATTTTTAGTATATTTCTATTTTATTTTATTATTATTTTTATCCGAGCTGATGTTAAACATAGAACATCACATAAAATTTATTAAATAAAAAAAAAAACAAGATCATGAGGGGGTTAGACTAAATCTATTGAAAGAAAGAAATAAAAACAAATCACTAAACCAATCCACAAATATAATATGAGAGTCAGAAAAAATAAATCTCTTACATTAAAAAAATAATAAAAAAAAATCAAAACTAATATGTACAAACTCCTTCATCATTTTTTCTTTGTAATATTCACTCTAATAGATTTTTTAATAATCTTAGAAGTATCCTTTCTCGAACTTCTAAAAGTCTGAATACCCTTTTAACTAACTCATTTGAATTACTAAGGAATCCTTACTCTACTTGATCGGCTAAGTACTTAGAAATCAACTTACACTTCTTCTTAAACTTAGAAGAAAGAACTTGAGTAACCTAAAACCTGTCCAACATCCAATTGCAATCCTATAGGACATGAACCAATAACAGTTAAGTACAAACTAGAAGGGCTAAAACGAAATTCCTGGACTTCCAAACCAGCAATAGCCACCGTGACATCAAGTTTAATCTCAACAGAACCATGACAAGCTATTTCAGTGACTTTTTTAACTACTATTAAAATATTTTTAGGTGATCTACCAGGCCTGTAAGATGATTAGACTAGATCATCATGACATCATAATTTGAGTTAGAGACATCCTTCTCAAAAATATTTATCCACCTCTTAGAAACCAAACTTTACATATAACATCCTGTCAATAATTCTATTTAGAAGCAATAGGTTTTGAACTATTATTATCTGTTTTTGAAACGACTACAACAAGAGTAATAAAAAGATATTAAAATCCACAATATTCATATTATTATGTTTATCTTAGGACAAACTTTCATCAACAATAGACAATTTAGAAAAAAAAATTTGAAATAGTCAAATGAATAAGTCAAGCCACCCTTAAAAAATACAGGTTATGTGTATTCAACATTATAAATCGAAAAAGCCTATTAAAAATCATCAATATATATATATATTTTAAAAAAAGTAAGGTCTTAATCCATTCCAGAAATATAAAAAAGGAAACTCTATAAAAATTACAAGAAAAGTTGAGGCAATTGATAATAAGAAATCAGATTTTCTATATTAAAACCAAATTTATTAAATTCCAAATAATCATTTAGAATATTTTGAATAGTCTATCTAATAAGGAAATGTAACAGTCTTAACAAAAATGAACATAACTCGTGTGTTTTTGGTTGACCAGTATAAAATTATTTTATTGTTTTTGGTTTTTCTTTTTCACTAAATCTTATTGCTCACGAGAATGAGATTACAACTTCATTCCACACCCCTTTTTAAAGCTAATTATTCCAACGTACAACATCACCCTCCTCACCATAATTGCATCGAGACACTTCTGCGAAGTTTTTCACCAGTAGCCATTCTATCGTGGATAAAGCTCTACCATGAAACTTGATGGCCTAGCATGTATCAATATAGGTTGATATTAATTATAAATTTATTCTTATGTTTAGTATTTATTTAAAAGATGCATGTATATAACTATTCTTTAAAAGTGGTTTTAGTAACATATTAAGCTAATATATTTAATAAATTAAAATAATTGATCATGTTTTAGTAAAATTAAATATCTTTTAAAATATTTTATTAACAAAAATATTCATGGACACATCAAATAAAAAAGTATGATAATTATACTTTTAATTGATAAATGTCATTAGAAAAAACATTGAAATTGGTAACTATATCTCGATCATCAAATTTGTCACTGATTTCAATCAGTAATTTGATAATAATGTATTGTTAACTACGTTAAAGTAACTCCTGAAAGTTGATCACTAATTAATTTTACTTATTTAGTGATCAAAATTTTAGTCAATGTTTACTATTATTTATTTAGTTATTAATTATTATGTATATATTTATTTTGTGATCGATAAAAAGAAATTCATTTCATAAACTATCAAATAGTGACTGAATTTCAATCTATAAATGAATAAAATAGATTACAGATTAATATTATTACCAACTCACTTCAGTCATTATAATTCTGATCCTGATGCATATACAATGACCAATTTAATGACACATTTCAATAAATAATTTAGTGATTTAACAATTTAGCGATAGAAATCAATGAACGAAATAGTTATTAAGTAACTATTAGTGATCAATTTTAGTAACTAATTTTAAAATTCATAATATTTTCATAATTCATCACTAATGGTGTTTTTATTAAAGTTTAATTTATTTTTCCAAAATTAATATATACGTAATAAATATATAAATACATTATATATTTCATACAGCTGAATAAGATAAGACTAATTTATAAACATTTAATTACTTAGAAAATATAAATAATCTTTTAAAAAATGTTCAAACATTTAAATACCATACATGAACAATCATCTAAATAATATTAAAACATTTACACACTTATATTTAAGATGGATAATCATTAAGTATATTTTCTTATGAGATACTTTAAATTTAAATTCTAATTTATTCTCATATTATGCATGTTACATCAATATTAAATATCAGGGAAGTACACGTTTTTTTATTCAGAACAGATTATCTGAAACAGATCAAAGCATGTGTAGTTACATAAAGCCATTCACGACAGAATTTATGAGCTGAAATAAATTTGAAAGCTGGTGACAACTAAAAATGTAGCTGCCACGTTGCTTATTCAGAGCTGATTATTCATAAGAGATAAAATCAAGAACTTTTAGGCTAAATATAAATAAATCACAATAAAATATAAATATATAACAACACCTTAAAAGCTCAAGTTTGATGAGAACTGGTGGTGGTTACAACTGTTAAAGATGGTCAATTAATTAATTAAGTAATATGACTTAATAAAATAGTTATAGGCGTAAATATAGTTTAATAAAATAAAAGATCCATGCTTAGCATGAGAAATTATTTTTTAAAACTGATAATGATAGATGTTGATTACATTTATGGAAACAAGAATTCTATTTCTGCAATTAAAGTTACTGGTCATTAAGAAAAAAATGTGAGACACAAAAGTAACTTTCAAAAGGTAGATTAGGAAAAAGAAAAGTTTGAAAAATATATTTTCATTCCATCTCTCATGCATTAAAATAGGTCTTTCTTGTTAGTATAATTTACATGCGTATCATACATCTTTATTATTTATATTACTTTTGTCAAAAAAAGTATAAAAACTACAGTGTGAAAGTTGAACAACCAGATCAAATATCTAAACTATTTTTAGTAATTTACTAAAACAAGTGGTGATAGTAGTCAAAGAATAATTATTTTACTTTCTTATAATCATTAGATTCACATGCATTACTTTAAGTTATCATGTTGAATCAAAACCACAACTTGTTGAACACGTTCATCGAATGTGACTGAGAAGTTTGATGGCAAGGTTTTGGTTAAACATCAGAAACTGGCAAAGCCCTTAGTTTTTGTGCTTTTGTCTGTTATCTGTATTTTATTTCAGAACAATATTTGCTGATTTGGAGAATGATTGTCCTCATCAGATACACCTTTTCTATATTCTTTCAGGAACACCATCTACATTTTTTTATAAAGTACTTTGGCAGTGTTCTAAATCAAAGCCCCCTTGTAAATTTATTATTAAAAAAATAAAGATTTATATCTGCCACAATTTATTAATGCCTTTTCAATAAACAATGGTATCAATGGTTTATCGATAAATTTGTTCATAAAAACTATTTTTTTTATAATTTAAAATTAGTTTATAAATTAATTTGTGAAACCTCTCTAATACAATTTTATAAAGTTTTATTTTTAATTTGTGTATTAAATAAATTTAAATTATAAAAAATTCAAAAGGGTATTTATAAATAAACTTCTCCAAATATAAATAACATTTTAAAAAAGTTATAATCAACCCAATGTCCTGTAACACTTAAAATAAGTGTTGATTTGAATGTGTAACTCAACTTTAATTAGTCCAGTCTAAAATCGTCACAGATTAGGTCAATTCAAATCCAATTTGTTGACTACTTAATATAAAATAAAATTGCATTATCGCGCATTAGATTATTTAATCTAATAAATCACTTAAACATGGGATTTTGCCAAAATTAATTGACAAACTTAAAATAAATGGGATGACGATTGAATTAATTTTAGTACGTAGTTAACTAAATATTTAGCCTGATTTTTTTTTTTCAAATTTATAGAATGTTTTCCTGTGTACTACCATCTCCGCCACGCAACTGCTTATTTTACTCAATATTTTATGGCCACGAGTTTCTAAAACTTTCATTATAGTACGATATCTCAATAGAAAAGGAATCATATAGCTTAGGGCAAAATTGAAAATGTCAAATATAGAATTTGTTACGTTCATTATATTATAAAGTTGTTTTTCAATTGAATGCTTTGTATTGGGGTATTTATGTTAGGTGAACATCAATTTCACATGTATTTAATTTCATGTCAATTCAATCTTATTTGATTATGATATTGTAATTGATAAAATGATGATGTGACTAGAATTAAAAGAATGTAGTTGAATATTTTGTATGTTTTATTTAATTTTAAATTAATGATGAGTTTTATTTTAATTAACTATAAAAGGATGTTAAAATTGTAAATAATTTGTAGATTAACTAAATTTTATTATTATAAGGTATTTATGAATAATAAATAAGTTGATTAGTTATTTTTATAATAAATAAATATAATTGTTCCTAGAGTATTTACTATTATTTTTGTTTATATATCTAAAGAGAATGAATATTTTTAATTAATGCATATATCTTATATTATTAACATTGTATATTAATATATCACTTAAAGATTATATGTTTAATTTATGATTCAAAGTATTAATGTTAAAAATGTGTTAATTGCAATATATGTTTATGTATCTTTGTATTCCTATAATATTTATGTTCTAGTTTTTGGGTTGAATTTCTTTTATGAAAGTGAACAAGTCCAGTTTTACTTAGGTGTGATTTGACTTTTCAAGTTGAAAAACTTGTTGCTATTATTGATGCTAGTAGCAATGAAGAGAAAGTCTATTATAGGACTTGGGAAAAGTCAAACAAACTTAGCATGATGTTTATACAAAGGAGCATAATAAGTAACATTAAGTATGCACTTCCTAAAACTAAAAGTGTAAAAAGAAATTATGAAATTTGTAAAAAAGCTCCCCTAAACTACTAATAATTCCCTTGATGGGGTCTTAATAAGTATTTTAACTATCATGAAGTTTGATGATTATCGTACTATGCATAAAGATGTCATGACATAACAAATATTACAACAAGACTTAAGTATCTTGGAATGATAATGAATGAGAATTTTCTTGTGCAATTCATTTTGAATTTGTTACCGTCTGAGTATGGTCCTTTCCAAATTAACTATAATATCATGAAAGAAAAATAGAATGTGTATGAATTGCACAATATGTCAGTTCAGGAGGAAACCTAACTTAAGAATCAAGGAAACCAATCCATTCCTTATGTGAATAACCAGAGAGTTAGAAAGAAAGTTGATAAGAAAATGAAAAGGGAAAATGATAATTATTTTTTAGTCCTCTACTAAAATATAAAAGAAAAATGACAAATTGTTTATGTGGGAAGTTTGGACATTTATAGAAGAACTCCCCAAATGTAAAGCATGGTAAAAAGAAAGGTGAACATAATGCTTAAGTATGTTTTTGAATCGAATTTAATTGAAGTTCTCCATAATACTTGATGGATTGATTCTGGATGTACAACTCATGTTTCTTTCTTTCAACCTAAACCATAAACTCGAATGAGAAGCTTGTCTTCATGGGAAATAGAATAAAGTTTTAAGCTGTCGGGACTTACCGTTTAATCCTTGACACTAGATTTCATTTAGACTTGTTTAATATTTTGCATGTACCTAGTATTTTAAGGAATTTATTTTATCTGTCTAAACTTGATGCTGGTGGACACTCTTTTAGGTTTGGGAATGATTATTTCAGTTTTTACAAGCGTACTTGTATGATTGGATCTAGTACAATTTATAATGGTTTATATAAATTGAATCTTGACAATGTATATGTGGAAACTCTTATGACGTTACATCATAATGTTGACATTAAACATAGTTTAGTGAATAAGTGTTTTACTTACTTGTGGTTAAATGTCTGGGACATATTTCCAAAGAAAGGATGCAAAGACTAGTAAGGAATAAAATATTCCGAATTTATGTGTATATTGTATTAAAGGAAAACAAATAAACAAAAAGAAAGGAACCACAAGAAGTACTTAGCTTATTGAAATTATACATATTGATATATGTGGACCTTTTGAAGTAAATTATTTTGTTAAAGAAAAGTACATTATTACTTTTAGTGATGATTTTTTCACGTTATGGGCATGTCTATTTACTAATGAATGTCTTGAAAATTTATATAAATGAAGTGAAAAAATGATTAGACATGAAGGTGAAAATTGTCAGGTTAGATAGAAGTGGTGAATATTATGAAAGATATGATGAAAATAGCCAACACTATGGTCTATTTGCTAATTTTTTTGAGAAATGTGGTACTTATGCTCAGTACAAAATGTCAAGTACACTATAGCAAAATGGTGTATCAGAAAGGTGTATTCGAATCTTAATAGATATAGTTAGGAGCATGTTAAGTAATTCAGCTTTACTTGTATCATTATAGATGTATGATTTAAAAATTGCCATGCATTTGTTGAACAAGGTTCCTAGTAAGGCAATTCAAAAGGCACCTTTTGAGTTGTGAAAAAGTATGAAACCCAATTTGAGATACCTACGTGTTTAGGGTTGTTAGGCAGAAATTAGAATATAAAATCTGCAAGAAAAGAAACTCGTGCAAGAACAATCAATGAATATTTTATTGGTTATCCAGTAAAATCAAAAGGGTATATATTTTATTATCCTACCCATAATACAAGAATTGTTAAAACTATAAATGTTAGGTTCATTGAGGGTTGTAAAACTAGTAGGAGTAAGCTTCATGAAATGTGGAGATTAAGGAAGTTGGACTACAAATTCCTTTAACTAGTACCTCTATTTCAAGAATTGTTGTTGAACCACACAACAATTGAGAAGAACAACAAATTAATGATCCCAAGGTTAACAATCAACTTGTAGTATAACAACCACAATAAATAATATTAAGAAGATTGCAAAGAGAAAGAAAACATGTTATTTCGAATGATTATGTGATTTACTACAAGAGTCATAAAATGACTCAAGTATTGATAATGATCCAGTTTTGTTTTCAAAAGCCATTAATGATGATAATTCTGATAAATAATTAAATGTTATGAAAGATGAACTTAAATCAATAAAACAAAATGGTGTATGAGACCTTGTGAAACTGTTAGAAGGATGCAAGGGAGTTGGGTGTAAATATGTGTTTAAGACTAATGTGACTCTTATAACAATATTGAACATTATAAGGTTCAATTTGTTGTCAAAAAGTTTACTGAAAAAGATAACATTGATTATAAGAAAACATCTTCACCTATTTATAAAAAAGATTCTTTAAAAATTATTATGGTATTAATAGTTCATTATAATTTTGAGTTACATGGATGTTGTTAACAACATGTTGTTTAAAAAAAATTACTTTACCAAACATGATCAAGTTTTTCATACAAAAATGGTGATGAACATTCACTAAGTATAGTAATAAAAATTCTGTAAAACTTCACTACAAAGCACAGTTATTGTACATTTTACATAATTAGAAAGCAATTACTGTTAGTTTATACATAAAAATATAATCTGTTCATTTAATACTAGATTAAGTGGCCTTGTGCACAAGTGTGTAAGAAATGAGTATGAGATGGCATAAATTATTAATAAAAATGGATCTGTCTCTCTTCTGTGACAAACTGTTGTATGGGCTTATCTTTTAGAGAGACGCGCTGGCTTTGCACAGCTGTATTGGCTTTGTATGGGCCCAAATGAATATGAAATCTCATAAATAACCAATGGAATAGTTATTGGAAATCTTTTTTGCACCCAGGTAAGAGAGAGGCCATGTTTGCAATAAATACAAATGGTTTGCAATTAAAAAACTGAAATCCGTGGCAAAAACAAAAGTCGAGACGGATTTTAATATCTTTAATCTGGTCTAGAAAAATAAAGTCCCAATTTAATCTATTATTTGTTTTAAGTATTATGTTCAGGTCCATTTTAGTATGCACAAATGTTTTGTGTAGTTTACCATTAGGTTTAAAAGTATATTTTGTTATAAAACATAATTAGTGAATTTATTATATTATAGTAACGTATGTAAAATAAACTATACTAGTTAATAATGTATTAAAAATTAACACATATATTTAATATTTTTTCATATACTATTTAATTGGTTATGGTTGCACTTCTTTCCATTTCTACAATTTGGTTTCAATTAATTAAGATATTGATTATAGTTTATAAAATTAAAAAGGATAATTTCTTCAGCTAATTGTAAGAAAATCTAATTTAGGTAAAAGAATCTTTTGACTTCATTTTTGTCTAGTTTATATATATATATATATATATATATATATATATATATAACAAAGAATGATATAAATAGAAACATTTTAGGAGTACTTCAATCTTATTACAAGAAGAAAATTTTACAGAACTTACACAAATACCCGGAAAAACATATAAAATCAAGTTAAAAATTATAAAACATCCTCCATTTCAACTTTGGCCTGTTTTTTCTTTCAAAAATAAGAGCAAAGGAAAATGAGAAAGTGGCTCCGAAGAAGATGAGACAGTATGCAGTGAAAACTTGAATGCCTAAGCCTACTTAATTATTTCAACTCTCTCAGGCAGTCAATAAGGTGCAGACACCAATCTGTAAATGTTCTTTGAAACCCAATCCCCTCAAATCTTGCCCAACTTCAAGCTTGCAACTGTACCTATAGAAAAATCTCTCTGACCACCCTCAAAGATGACCTTGTTCCTATACATCCAAATAACCTTAGTAAGTGCTAGCCACATCTCTCTCCACATACGATTAATTTGTGGACTCAATCCAGTAAGATAAAAGCTGAGAAATTGACCAGCTATATTGTTACCTGTCACCAAAAACAATGTTGTCCACTTATCACACTTGACCCATAGTCTTTGTGCAACCTCACCTGATAACATAATATGTTGAATAGATTTCGCATCCTTGTTGCACAAAGGACATAGATTATACGGAAGCCTAAACCCTCTATTTTCAAGATTAATTTTAGACGGTAATCTATCTATCAAAACCCTTAAACCAAACACCTTAGTCCAATAACCAGATTGTACTGTGTAAGTCTTGGTCTTCTCATCTACCCAACACCACCTATCAAATGAATCACCCTCAAAACAACAGGATTGATGATTTTCAAAAGTTGTTTTTCCAGAAAAAAAAAATTCTATGAGAAAGAAACTTAAGTATGAGTCTTTTCCTTTCTATATGTTGAGTCCCAAGTTAGTGTTACGATAGGTAGTTTATCATATAATTGATGTTCTTACATGCACACATTTTAATAGACATTTGCCTTAATTTAATCACGTGTATGAAAGTTACGAAATCATTTAATAATAATAATAATATTCATTGAAAGAATAATATATTAGGATTTAGGGTATATTAGAAATATGAAATGTTACAAATCAATCATTTGCAATAAATCTATAATTTAACTTTTATCAATTAAATATTTATGACTATTTTTAGAAACAAAGATATTTAAGTTAAATATAATTTATTTGAGAGATAATATATATATATATACATATATATAAATATACATATATATATATATACATATTTAAATATAAAGAAAGATATTAAATAAAAAATTATTAAAAATAAAATTATTAAAGTAAAGTAAAGTAGAAGAAAAAAATATTTGAATATATAATAAAATAAAATGATTAAAAACATTATAATAATCTATTCATGTTAAGTATTCTTGAAAATAAAAATTTAAGTAAGCTGGTGAAGTTTGAATAATATTTAATAATTAAAAATTAAAATTAGATTATTGTTGTTAATATTATTATTTTATAAATTTATTTTATTATTATTACTATCCTTGTTTTGAGATTTGCATGGAGGCTCTAAGAAGATAAGAGGAGAAGGTTATAAACAGTATAAGCTAAGTTCAAGAGGGATGAATTTAATAATCAATTTTTTATTTTTTATTTTTGCAAAAAACCAAGCTTAGAATGTTCTTTTTTTTTTTAAAAAAACAATTGATTAAAACATTTCAAGTTAGAAATCAACATATTAAAAATTGATTACAATGCATATTGATGCAAAAATAACTTGTTAAACTATTTTAGTTTTGAAGATTAATATGTTAAAAATTGTTCAGCCAATAACATTGAAAGAACACTACACATGAATTAAAGAGAAAGGGAGAAAAGGATCACACTAAAGTTTTATACTGGTTCACTATTTCACAAGAGTTACATCCAGTTTCACAGCTACTCTAGCCAAGATTTTCCTATATGAAGTCTTTACAACACACAAAGACTCCAAGAAAATGACTCTTAAACCCTCCAAGAATGTTCTATCTAACAAGTAACCTATAAGTTACCCTACTGTAATTAGAAACCCTATAATTACAACCAACACTACATAAATAATGAAAATACAAGAAATAATAACACCTGATACATATGCAGTTGAAGTATTTGAGGAAAGAGATGAAGAGGAACATCAAGGAACAAAGACAAGAAGCATGATTAGAAAAAATAAAGAAGGCAAAATAAAGAAGCAAATGAAAGGAATAAAGACTAGAAGACAAATCAAGGCTTTGGAAGAAGTAATAAAAAAATAGAGCATGGGTAGTCTTAGAAAATGCTTAACCTTAGTTAACTTTTGCTAATCATCTTGAATCTTCACACTCCTTCTAGGTCGAGATTTCCATCTAGAAAATGGGTGTCTCCCTTGTACATTTTCATATCATGAATGAAGTACAGAGTTTGCCTTAAAGGTGTCTTGAGAGAATTGAGAGTGTCTCTTCTCTTGCTTGAGTTCTTATCTTGAGAAGTTTTCTCAAGTGATGACTTCCTTTACACTTATACTTGGAGTTTTTGTCTAAGGTGGCATGTTCTTCCATCCCTTCTCCCTTCAATCCATTTAACTTTTTGTTTTTATTTGTTTTTTTTTTTCTACTTGTTCCTTTGAATGCGTCAAATGCTTTTCTTCTTATGTTCATCAATGGTTGCACTTAATCATCATCTTCTTGTATGAGTTTTATTCTTCATCTCCATTGAGTTGATCAAGGTCCTAATTAGCCCTCCACAACCATATCAAGTTGTATCAAGAGCCAAAAGATCAACCAAACTCATGGAGATGATCATCACCATCAATTAAGATGTTCTTGAAAATTAGGATTGAAACCCATTTCGATGAAAGGTGATTCTTACATTTTGTTTGAGTTTTCTTGTTGTCCGAAACATCTTTGGGTTGTAAACAACATGATTTGTGTTTTGTTCATTAGTTTCATCCATTAATTAGGTAATTTTATCCTATTCTTGTGTGGTTCATCCAAAAAAATTTCTTTAGGTATGTGTATGATGTTGATGTTCGATTAATTATGTTCTTATGTTCTTATTGTTTCTTTGAGTTCTTATTTTCTTTCTTGAAGTTTTATAGAGTTTAAAAGTGTTTAATATTGTTTTGAAAGTTTGGTTAAGAGGAAACATGTTTTAGAAGATTGAAAACCTATGAACATTAAGAATCAAGTGTTGTGATCCTCTCATTTGTGGTTGTTCTTTTGAAATTTGGTTTTCAAGAACTAAAATCAAAGATAATTTTCATGGGGTTGCTATCTTGGATGACCGAGACATATATGAGTTGAAAAGTAAAAGAAAATTGTAAAAACAAAACAAAAGAAAAATTACAAAAATTTGCGATCACCAAATGTTTGACAAAAGGTTGTTCATGTGTAGTTAGCCCTAGTTTCTTGAATCAATTTTCATATTGACTTCCTTGGGAATTGTCAAATTGTTTCACTCTTTTTGTGTGGGATTTATTTTCTTGAATGTGTGACTCTGAGGTGTCTTTCATCTCAAAATTTTACGAATCCAATGGGTAAAATTTTTACACTAATTTTTGCCATTCTTTGAGTTTTTTATTTCAAGTTTTTCTTTGAATTTTTATATATAAACTTGTCTTATAATATTATTTTGTGTGTCTTTTCTTGAGTATTTTCATATTGTCTTTCTCAGTCCTTTTTGATTTGTCCAAAATTTTTCTCAATTTTGAGAGTTAGTGCATTTTGAGCCATTGCATCATTCATTTGAGAGATAATATCTCTTGATTGGAATTTGGAGAAATATTATAGGCATTTTTGGATTCTTCTCTTGGGTATTTGAGTGTGGCCAAGACATCCTTGAGTGATTGGTAAAAATTTTGGAGTGTAAATAACTAACCATTCAATTCTTTGCTAGTTTTGCTTGTTTTTTTGAAATTTTTTTTGTAGTTTTTCTTGAAAATTTTGTAAACATGTCTTTAAGTCACAAGAAGCAAGCATGAATATGGACGGACAACAAATGACCATGGAGGAAATGATGCAAATATTGGAGAGATTGGAGCAAGTAGTGGGCCAAAAGAGAGAAAGAAGAGAAAGGAGATATTCAAGATTTTCCACACATTTTGAATCAAGTGACATTGAAGCTTTCTACCCTAAACATAATAAAAGGGAAAAGAGACAGGAAGAAGACCTTCCATGTGCCTAAGTAGCTCTTCTCATCATATTTTGATTTTTTTCAATGAAATTTGGATGATGGCTTTGGAAACATGTAAAGAGATGCAATAGGTCATGGTTTTAGGTGTATAAATGTGGAGATGAACAAAAACTAGTGTGAAGTTATGCTAACACACTAGCTTCTAGAGTGAGGTTAGACCAACACAACAAGGAGTAGGCCACAAGTTTTAAAGAAATGAAACTACTCTAGAAAGAACGTTGACATGTAGAAGACTTCTAATTTAGAAAAAAAATCATTACTCCAATCAAAGTTAAAATTTACATATCCAAACACTTTTATTTATAGTGCTTTAGACGTATAAGCTTGCTGCACAAGCTACCAAAATTCTCTTCACTCGCACAATGACATGTGGCAACAGTAACACGTGGAGCAAGCTTCAAAATCCTCTTCGTTCACATAGTGATATGTGGCAACGCATTAGATGAGCAAAGCATTAGATGTTATCAAATAAAAAATACTTAGGTCTTCAAGACCATAACTCTAGATACCCAATGATGGAAGAAATTCCTTCATATACATGCATCAATGTGTTATTCTTCTTCCTTGGAGTTTTTGAACATGAAGGGAGCAAAATATTAACAACAATATTATTGAATATATGGGCCCAAATAATGAGATATCACAACATTATGAGACTAATGGGTTTGTTAAACAAAGAGGACAGATGGCAGAAGATCCTCAAGTCATGGGTCCACGGAGGAGCCAAAGGAAACAAGTATCAAATAGGAGAATGGTTGGTTATGCTAACCAATGAGTGCCTGGTGAATTTTTCTCCCTTATTCTCTCTGTGACAAATTATGTTACCTCTCTTTCTCACTGTCTCCTCATCTGTTCTTTCTTTTTCCCTTTGACGCAGGACATGCTGCTGTGAGCATAAATTCCTGATTAATTGTTTTCACCGGATTCACTAATTTCTCTAAATTAGTAGAAAAAGACCTTGCTGAATTTCCATTACGGATTGTACTAGTTATTTGAATCTTGAGACACTGTTACATTTTCTTTTCCCTTTTTCAGTAATAGTGCGTATTCGTTCATAAGCGTTCATTATCAATTTTCACCTTCCAAATTCATGGTTGAATGAAGCATGCAACAATTTATAGAAGCATTTGAACTGAATAAGGATGAAACTGAGATGGATTTATGGCTAAATTCCTTAAATTGATGTTAGCCCAACACTTATGAAGACATATATAAAAGTATCTTGTATAAGATTCATCTAGAAAATCCTTTTGACAAGGTTCAGTAATTCCTGTTCAACCTTTTAGCTTAAATAGGAATTAGTGTAACTTTCTTTTTTCTCATACTCTAATATTTAATTATTAACAAAAATATAATAAAATAAGGAAATAAACACATTCCAAACTTAGAAAAAATTGATTTACTAAAATAATTTACTTAAAAATATAATAAAAAAATGTTATCATATACTTTAATACCATTATATTAGATTACTAGGGTCTTTAATGCATAAGTATTCTTTTAATACATAATAAAATTCCACAAATTAATATGTTAACTTAAAATATGCATAACCATCTAATTCCGATTAATCGAATCTTGTATGCTTAATTTACAATGTCTTTTCCTAAAATAAATGAACACATAATTGGTTAATTTTGGGTTTAAACTAGAGCTAAATCATGATATCACTTTTATAAACTTTACTAAATTTATATTTGAATTGCACTAGGAAGTGACAACAAATTTCAAAATAATAGTCGAATATTTATGTCATTTTATACTTTTATATAACTTTTGCTTCTATTTTATTTGCCAAAAGAATAAACATGAAAGGAAAAATTACCTGACATTTTGTAATTCTTCCACTCAATTAGTACGACTTAATCTTTAGTTTGTTTCAAATGCACTACATTTTAGATCAATTTGTCTTGGTGAAAAATAATAGTTAAGTCTGAATTTATATATTGATGTTCTACTCACTTTGATTTGATCTTACCTTTACATATATTCTAATCATATTTTATGCATATCATTAAAATGAATTAAAATCGAAAAAAATAGACAACTTATGTATTAATAAATTCTTATTTAACTGAAAATCATATAATAATATAAAAGAATATATGAAAAAGAAGTTAGTGTTCTTTAACTTTATCTATGATTTTTTTAAATTAAAGTATTATTAATTTCTTTTATCAATGCATATTTCCATAACTTTATCAAGAAGATTGGTACATGGGAGAGCTTTCAATAGCACTGAAAAATATCCTTAATTGCTAGTGATTGACACACTTGGCACATAGCTTCTAAGGGGAACTTTCTTGCCACAGTGATCCCTTTTCCTTCAATCATATCAATTTCTTCATTACTAGTTCGTTTCCACTCAAAACATTGAATTAATAAGGCCAAAGTTAAGCTCACTGTGCGTTGAGCTAAGTTTGATCCAGGACAAGCCCTTCTTCCTAATCCAAAAGGAAGTAACTTGTTAGTTTCACTTTCATTATCAAATCTTTCAGGTCTAAAATGTGTTGGGTCATTCCATAAATTGGGATCTCTATGAATAGCCCAAGCATTGACTAACAAAATTGTATTTTGTGGAAGATTGTATTCTCCAATAGTGCAATCTTCTGAAGAGAGATGGGGTACCAACATTGGAGCCGCAGGATGCAAACGAAGTGTCTCGGAGACCATGCTTTGAAGATAAGGAAGTTTAGAAATGTCAACTTCATCTACTAAATGGTTTTGACTTATGTGAGTGTCTAATTCCATTTTTGCCACTTTTACTATTTCTGGATGATTTAATAAATTGGCCATTGCCCATTCTAATGTTACAGCTGATGTGTCTGTTCCTGCCATTAACATAACCTAGAATATAATAAATAAAAAGATTTAGTTAGTAAAAGAAATACTATACACAATTCATATCTTTTAAATTATAAAATAACACTTTAAATAATATCATATTTAATGTTTATATATTTCTTGCAAAACTTAAATACAAACAAAAAGAGTTGATTTCAATTTAATTAAAAATGTTAATTAATTTTGTTTTTAAATTATCTTTAATCACGTTTATTTTTTAATCACTTGAAGTATACTAACATTTCATTTCACAAATTTTGAGAAGGGAGGTGGTATTAAATACAAAGTAAGTACATGGTGTAACAATTACTTTTCCTAAGTTTTGGTTTCTACCGTTTTCAAGAGGAATGGATGCTCATAAGTCAACATCCAGGTCACACCACATGCACAACTGTCATCTTTAATGCTCCATGTATTATTTTCCTCTCCAATTTTTGTTTCAAACATTTTCATAAAGTTACCCAATCCCAATCCCAAATAAGTGTGGCCCCTACCTACATCAATCACTGACTTGTCAAGATACCAATAACCACCTCAATATTTAATGTATTAGTTAGTAGTTAGGCATTTACATTACGTCATTTTCAAAAATAGTAATTTACTTTTCTTTTCACTCTTTTAAACAACCCCAAATAATACACAGTACTTACTAGGGCAAGTCCCTTGATGATTTCGTCCGTATAGTATTCAGGTTGTGACTCTTGTTGTGTTAAAAGATGGTCTATCATAGTATTGGCGCTTCCTTTTCCATTGCGATGTTCATCAATGAGTCCCTGCAAGAATGCATCACTTCTCTTACCAATCCTCTTCAACTTCTTCTCCAAATCATCAAAATCGAACCATCTCAGCAAAGCCAAGAAGTCTCCAGGGTTATTTGCCCCTCCCACAGCCACCAACTCTTTAATAATCTCTCGAAATTGTCTTGCTTCTTCTACATCACTCACGTCACAATCTTCACCGTAATATCTCTTTCCCGACACCATCCTCATTATAATGTTAAAAGTCATTTCCGAAAACCTTGCGTAAATTATAGAAAATAGCATTATTAAAAAGTATGAAGTGTGATAAAAAAAATGTCTATCTACTCTTTCAACAATTTTGACCTAATTTAATTCAACAAACCAAACCAAATTCACCTCGATTTCAGTTCAACTTTGGTGAAGCCGTTGCGCGAGTCGTGAGCGAGCTTACGCACGAGCCTCATGATCTCGTCCCTTCGGATTTCTGAGAAGGAGTTCAAACGGTGCGTCGAGAGAACCTCGAGCGACATTATGCGGCGGAGGTTGCGCCAGTGGTCGCCGTAGGGAGACAAGGCGACAGTGGTGCTGTTGTAGCCGATGTACTTGCCGGCGAGAAAGCGAGGCCGGTTCGCCAAGATGATGTCGTTTTTGGTGAAGCATTCCTGCGCTGCCGCTGCCGAGGAAACGACAACGACGAAGCGCGAACCGAACCAGAGAGAGAAGACTTGGCCGTGTTTCTGCGAAAGGGCGTGGAACGTGCGGTGGAGCGGTTGTTTCATCTGGTGGAGGTTTCCGATTATGGGGAAGGAGAATGGCCCTGGAGGAAGGTTCCAGAAGCTTCTTGTTTTGAACAAGAAGCTCACAGAGAAGAGAAGAATGATGAACGTGAAAGAGTAGTAAAAAAGAGTGAGCATGGTTGTTGAAGGTGTTAAGACAGTGTTTGGCAGATTCTTGTTTGTTTGAGTTTATATAAAGACGTGAGAAGGGCGTGAAGACAATTCCACATGGATAGAGCTTACGTAATGGATGATTTCATAGTAGCTGAAACGTCAAATTATTCTTGCCCTACATGACAACACCACCACGCAGAGATAAACTTGCACTCACTTTACCTCAATTTAAGCATTAGACATACTTTGACACTGGTGAGAAATAACTCCACTTTACATGTGATGTTTTTTCCGACACTGGTTGGGTTGGGTGTACCTTTTATTTAAGATTAGGACAGTTTCTTAAATTAGTCTCAAGTGATAAAACTTGTTTCTGTCATTAAAATGCTTAAGATAGTAAAATTTGAAATTTACAAGGGTTGCTTAATGAAAGCAGAATTTGAACATGTTTGACTGATCATTGCGTGAAAAAACGAGATTTTGATTGCAAGAAGGTAGAAGAAGCAATAGAGTTTGACACGGACAAAGTTTGAGATTGAGATCCAAGAGGAGGATAGGTGCATAAGAGTTAATGATATTGGTGGTAAAGGAAATAGGATTTTAGAGTGAGATCGGAAAAGGAACCTGTTGGTGGTGGTGTTTAATATCAATAAAATTTATTTTAGTTGAATAAGTTAATAAATTATTTAACTTGACAAAAAATTAATTTAAAAAATAAGTTGTAGTTATTATCAAAATATATCTTAACACTTATTTTTTTAATTTAAATTTATTTATTAAACTTCAGAAAAATATATTTATTTATTTCAAACAAATTATAAAAATTAATATTTAAATTTTAAAAAGTTCTAATTAATTATTTGATTTATTTTTAAGAAAGAAACAAAAATATTGAAACATGTAACGAGGATTGAGATTCTAAAAAAAAAAACATTTACAAAGAAACAAGGAAAAATTTCTTTTGTGTCAGAGTCCTCTTATCATCAAGGTCAACTAAATTCTTTAAGTCTTTGAAGAGATTGAACCTAATTGCCACATAGACTGAAGAAATAAAAATAAAATTGCAAATAGGAATTTAAAGGAATTCCAAATGAAAGTGTAAGTAACACTTAAAGTTCTTTAACATACTTTTATAAAACTATGCGTTTTACTATTATAATGTTGATCATTCTTGAGATTGCTTTATGCATTTTTCGTAAAACAAAAAAAGCAATAATTATAAATAAAAAATTTATTTAAAGTTTCATGACAATATGAATTTTCTTTTACAAGTGTTTGATATTTTTGTTCTTATACTAGCTTCCTTTCGAGCTTATACTAGCTTGTTTTTCCTTTTGAGCTTATACTAGCTTGTTTTCTTAAAGAGGAGTCATATGGATCTTCTTCTTTCCCAATATGTTACCTTTTTTTCCAAAGATCAAACGAAAAGGAAATTCCATTTCAAGTGGTCAATAAAATTAAAAAAAAAAACAAAAAAACTCAAAATTAAGAAATGCAAAAGATAGACAAACTACAGAGTGATTTTAAAGACTCAAAATAAAAAAAAATAAGGCTAAAAAAAGTAGACGCATCAAAAGAATCCCTAGAAATGGTTCTAATAGATTTACAAAATAAAAACAAATTCTAAAGCAATTGGCAGTTGTTCATCTCAGATCTATGCAAATTTTTCCATAATGAATTCGACATTGAATTTTTTTATCTAAGATTAGTAACTCAATATATGAAATGGTCGTAATCTTATTTTGCAAAACAAAAATAGAAAAATATTAAAACAAAATACCAAACAGTAGGCAAAGATAGAGTTATTAGTCTTTGATTTAAGCATTAAACATCCTGCCTTTTTCATCTTTGTTTTAGGCAAAGATAGAGGTGGGTTTGGTTGGTGGTGGGACGTTAGGGATGAGGTGCAGCGTTTTTGGTAGATCATTATACTTTGGATGATTCTTTCTGCACCCCAATACTCTCGTCCTGTACTTCCATAAGTTTTAAAAATGTCAAAATTGTTTCTGTAAAAGTGATCAAAAGAACCTTCTACTTTTTAAAAAAAATAAAATACTGAACCGGATGCCCCCCATCCGGTTTACATTTTGGAAAAGAAATTGTAAACCGGATGAGGGGCTATCCGATTCACATTTTCATTTGCAAATGTGAATCGGATGGTCCCCCATCCAGTTTACATTTTGGTTTTTTTCCAAAATGTAAACCGGACGCAAGACATTCGGTTCATACAAAGTTCGTCTTCTCCGATGCAGATTCACCGTTGACGGCAACCCAATCATCAAATTAACTACCCTAATCATCAATACCACTCACAAATTGCTATTAAACATAATAATTTTTTTTACTTTTCACTTGTTTAAAGCTTTAATTCAAATTGAAGCAAATACGCAGTTTCTCCTCCCAGATCTGCGATGCGAACATTGCAGACTATCAATCACACGCACAAATCACTTTTGTTGACGGTGAAGGTGAAAAACAGATACAATGACTGAACCGGATACTATAGTAAAGCAGTGAATCGGATGCAAGCAAAGGAAGAATGAAGCGAATGAAGTGGTTAAAGAGGTAAATGGGGGTAGAGGATATTTTAGTCTTTTATTATTTATCATTTAAGGACATGTTTGTATTTTTTGCTGAACTATGGAGGTGCAGGACGAGGGTATTGGTGTGGAGGAAGAAGTCGTCAATACTTTGGGGAGGTGTTGTTGAAGTCGTGGTTCCGAAAAAAAAAACGTATTTTGGGTAAGTGGGGTTTTGGTTTCTTGGTTAATGGAGTGTGTATGTTCTGGAAATCAGATTTCAGAAATGAAAATGAAAAGGTGTAGATTGTTAGGGAAAAGAGACAAGGTTATTCTTTCTATTCAAACATACAAGGTTATTTTTGTATTTTTCTTATCATGATGGGGTGCAGGTCACCATTGATGGGGTGAAGGAAGTTTTTGCTTTTAGAGAGATGCCCTGGCTTTGCACAACTGTATGGGCTTTGTATGGGCCGAAGTGAATATGAAATCTCATAAATAATACCAATGGAATTGTTATTGGAAATCTTTTTTTCACACCTGTACGAGAGAGACTATGTTTGCAATAAATACAAATGGTTTGGAATTGAAAAACTGAAATCCATGGCGAAAACAAAAGTGGAGACGAATTTTAATATCTTTAATCTGGTCTAGAAAAATAAAGTCCCAATTTAATGTATTATTTGTTTTAAGTATTATCTTCAGGTACATTCTAGTTTGCACAAGTGTTTTGTTTAGTTGACCATTAGGTTTAAAAGTATATTCTGTTATAAGACATAATTAGTGAATTTATTATATTATAGTAATGTATGAAAAATATACTATACTAGTTAATAATGTATATAAAATTAGCACATATATTTAATGTTTTTCATATACTATTTAATTGGTAATGGTTGCACTTCTTTCTATTTGAATTCAATTTGGTTCCAATTAATTAAGATATTATTATTAGTTTATAATAATTAACAAAAGGATAAATGCTTCAGCTAATTGTAATTGTAAGAAAACCTAATTTAGATAAAGAATCTTTTGACTTCATTTTCCTCTAGCTAAAAAAAAAAATTACGAGAAAGAAACTTAAGTGTGAGTCTTTCCTTTCTATCAAAGAATTGCTTTTGAATGTTCTTACATGCACATTTTAGTAGACGAATTCCTTTGTATTTGCCTTGATTTAATCACGTGTATGAAACTTATGAAATCATTTAACAATAATAATGTTCATTATATTGAAAGAATAATATATTAGGATTTAGGGTATATTAGAAATATGAAATGTTCCAAATGAATCTATAATTTAAATTTTATCAATTAAATATTCATGACTATTTTTAGAAACAAAGATATTTAGTTAAATAGAATTTATTTGAGAGATAATGTATATATATATATATATATATATATATATGTATATATATTTATATTTATATATTTAAAAATAAAGATGAAAAATATAAAGAAAGAGATTAAATAAAAAATTATTAAAAATGAAGTTATTAAAGTAAAGCAAAGTAAAAGAAAAATAAAAAATATTGGAATAAATAATAATATAAAATAATTAAAAACATTATAATAATCTATTCATGTTAAGTATTCTTGAAAATTAAAATTTAAGTGAGCTCGTGAAGTTTGAATAATATTTAACAATTAAAAATTAAAATTAAAATTAAATTATTATTAATATTATTATTATTTTATAAATTTATTTAGATTATTATCATAATTTTTGATTTTATTAATATGATTTTTATTATTATAATTATTATTTATAATTTTATTATTATTTATAGTTTTAATATAAATATTATTAGTATTTTCTTATAATTATCATATTTTATTAAAATATAAGTGAAAGCAAAAAAAAAAAAAAAAA
>Ga0209489_101794_pt1 | contig 44096 bp, 21 predicted proteins | sample SiratrowhiteBW_FD_187527 | JGI IMG/M metagenome (GOLD analysis project Ga0209489, IMG submission 187527) | Root nodule microbial communities of legume samples collected from California, USA - Siratro white BW (SPAdes) (version 2) | ecosystem: Host-associated > Plants > Roots > Nodule | place... | reverse complement strand
ATAAAAATATAAATAAATATATATATATATATATATATATATATATATATATTTAAATATTATATATGAATCACATATTAAAAATGAATGATCCAAAAATTAAAGTCAATGCTTTCAAATGAAAATAATTAGAGTAAAAAAAAATTCAAACAATCAAAAGTCAAAATATTTCAAGACAACCCTCTACTATAAATATTCAAACAATCAACAGTACACCATGAAAAACCCATTTCCTCTATTTCCACAAATTGAGTTTCAAATTTTGTCATTGCCTTTACATCAATATTAATCCTAAAACTCACTAAATTTCAACCTCGTATCTAAGAGATATGTCAAAAGGTTCTTTCAAATTAGCCTTTTTGTTCGTCCTTTTTGCCATGCAAGCCTTTCATGGTAATATTTGTTTTATAATTATTTCTTCCATGTTATGCCTAATATTTTCTTCGTAAGTTCTTATATTAAAATCATACAATCAATTTTTATAGGTCTTTCATTCTCAAAGATACAAATGGAGAAGGGTGGAGTGATAGAATCATCTCAATGTTTTACAAATGAAGATTGCATCCGTTACGCTCCATTTCTGAAATGTGGTAACTTAGGTGTTGTTTGCAAGGATGGTGCTTGTGTTTGTAAAAAAAAAACGATGTAATATCAAAAGATGGGGTGAGATATTCATCTTGATGAATAACATCCCTTCCGAATATGAATAATAGTGGAAATAAATGAAATTAAACTATGGTGAAATGATCTAATATGAGAGTACTTAACTGAATTATTTCATGAATTAAATAAAATGAGTTGAATCACATTATAATTTTAGTGAATTAAATTAAATTAAATAATTTTAAATTACTTTAGTATAAAATTGTTTGAACTATTATCATTTTAAAATATATTTTTAAATCTCGTAAGCTATCATTCAGTTTAATTTAAACAAACTTGTTTAAAATAATTTAATTTTTAAAAATGAAAGTAATATAATAATTCAATATAAAAATTTTAAATAGTTTTACTTGGACAAATTTTTCAAACTGGTGTAATTTTTTTTTAAAATTCCTGAAATGGTGTATTTTATTTATTTATTTCTGACTGGATATAGGTAGAAAACACCAAATCATGTGGCCTTACTCCAATATTTAATATAAAACTAAATGAAATGGTGAAAAGAGGACACAGTCTTAATTTACTAGATGAAATTGTGCATCTAATATTTCAATTAATGAGTTAATTAATATAGTGAGATAAGAGGATAATATCTTAATTTTAGTAGGGTTTATTAATAAAAACCATTGATAAGAGGATAATATCTTAATGTATTTTTTATTTTATTTTTGGGATATGAGTAAATGGTGCAGAGGTGAGACATATCATTGTGAATAAATGGTTTATTGTACAAATGAAATTGTGAAATAAAGGTAAGATTTTAATTAAGTAATTAATTGATTAATTGAAATCGTTAGGCTACTTCAAGAGTTTAGGGTGATTAATTCTCCTACGTTTTCTCTCCTATTATTTTTCAATGTTATATTGGGTTGTGCACATAAAATTAAATTAGAATTAATGCATATAAAATCGTTTTAGAAATGTTGACGAAAATGAAAATGTAATCATTGAAATTAATTAATTGTTATTTAAGTAATTGAAATAAATGTGAAATTAATTTGAATGGAAGAATATAAAGAAAAGTTATCGGTTTTAATTTGAATGGTTTATATATAGAGAAAATTTAAATTATTTGAATTGATTAGTTTTTAAAACTTATTTAGATTTTTTTTTCTTCTTAAAAGTACTTCCACTCTTTTTTTCTTTTATAAAAATTCTAAAAATTCTGAAACTTATTTATATTTTTTTCCTTTTTAAAACTACTTCTGTTTTTTTTTCTCTTTTATAAAAATAATCATTGTTGTAATTTTATAAAAATTTCCAAACTACTTCCCTTCTTTTTTTTTCTTTTATACAAATTCACAAACTTATTTAGATAATAATTTGAATGGAACCTACGAATAAAAGAATAAAAGTTACCTGTTGCGAAGAAAATCTATGTAAGGTAGGTCAATAAAAAAAATAATTTTTATATAGTGAAAATTTAAATTATTTGAATTAAAAAAAGGTTAAAATTTTTTAAAAAATGACTAAAGTAATTTGGTTAGTTTTTAAAACTTATTTAGATTTTTTTCCTTCTTAAAACTACTTCTTTTCTTTTATAAAAATAACAATTGTTGTAATTTTATAAAAAATAATTCCACTCTTTTCACTCTTTTTCTTTTTCTTTCATAAAAATATTTTGATTTTTTTCCTTTTTAAAACTGTAATTTTTTAAAAAACCTAGTAAACATGAATGATATCATTCCTCAAGCAAAATATATATTAAAATCATTTTCATCAAAATTTACAAAACAGTTTTATCAATATGCATTAATTCTAATTTCATTTTATGTGCACAACCCAGTACAAAATCAATACAAGAGGAAAGAGGAAAGGTGAGAGAATTAATCATTCTAAACTCTTGTAGTATCCTAACCAATTCAATTAATCAATTAATTACTTAATTAAAATGTACCTTTATTCCACAATTTCATTGGTTTAACTGATTGTGTTATCTTCTAAGTTTATTCCACAATTTCATTCCTTTAACTAAATTGTGTTATCTTATAAGGATTTCATATAATCTTAAATTAACTCGTGCAATAATAGAACGATTTATTCACAATGATATGATATCGTGCAACCTCTGCACGATTTACTTCCGGAAATAAAATAAAAGAATACATAGAATTTCACATAAAAAAATTATACTAGTTTGAGAAATTTACCTAATATTTTCCACGAACTAAAACTAATTGTGTTTTTTAGTTCAAATATTTTTTTAATGGTTGTTTATATGAATTTTCATGGATAAAAAATATAGAGAACATTAACGTATATTAAAGAAATATATTTAACTTTTTAAGAATAGGGATAAGATAAGTCCCATTTTTTCATCACAAACTCTATACTTTTTATTTACAAGCATAGCGCATGGTTCATTCTTGAATATTACAATTCGGTTATGGGAGAGCTAAATTCTAATATGTGATTGACATAAAAATCATCGAAATACTACTTAGAATTCAGTTTCCGAGGTTATTTTTCTATTTCTTTTCTTTTCATTTAAAATTAAAGGGGAAGAAAAATTAAAGGAAATAAATTGTATAATAAAAGCGGTGAAAGACGTTACAAAGATTGTAATATATAATTTTAAATATAAGATATTGAAGAATAAAATTGTGGTAATTTTGTGTTTAATTAAAAACAATAATAATATCTATAAAATTTAAATTGAATTTAATTAATTAATAAAAGGAAGTTGAATAAAAGTAAATGTATTAAATTTAAAATTTAATTGAAGGGATGAAGATAAATAAAATGTATTAATTTATTGATGATAATGACGTATTAGAGAAATAAAATATAATTAATTATGTGAAATTTAGTGTTGTTAAGATAATGATTTCTTATGTGTCTTGAGGTTTGACAATAGAAATATCATTTTGGGGATCTTGTCTTGGAATATTCATTTAAGTTCTAATTCTTTATGATTTAGGATGTCTTTTGAAATTTTATCTGGTTATTAGATTACCGTAAAGTTTAGAGTTTTGATGTGTTGGCTAATAATCTTAGTATCTAAATTCTCTAAACAAATTGTTATTAACTTTATTGACTTCATCTAACCAATTAACATGATTGATATACATGTTAGAATCATGTGGGAATGTTTACACATTGCAAGCACATGAGAACATGGGAGGTGAAGTTTTTGGAACTTTCGACAATGGCACCACCATTCATTAAGTCTAACAACAAAATTTCCAACTATTCAAACTTTTCTTGGGTTTAGTAAAATTCACAAAGAATTTTGTGCTGCTTAAGTAAAATTCAAGCACCCTGTGAGTGTTTGATTTTGAATGAGCATCTTCTAGTACCTTTAATGCAACTTTAAAATTGACATGACCAACATTAATCATCGGGTCACTTTCCTCCTCTTTTATGTTAAAAATGTGTTTCATCTTGTGTATGTAGCTATGACAATGAAGGAAATTGGAAGATTCCTTGTTCTTTACTATTAAGTTCATGGATTCAACTAAATTGATTGTCAAGTGCCCTTATCTTCTACCTTCGTCCCATGTAATTGTTCATTTATCTCTATGAATTTTCCATTAATTCAGTTTGTTGCTTCTAAATTAGGTTTTCTTATTATGTTGTAGTAGTAGTTGGCTCAAAGCTCAATCATGGCATATGCTGCATATTGAATTAAAAACATTAAGATGAAAAGGTGCACACACAAGAGAAAAGATGTTGTTTTAAAAGTGTTTACCCATATTTACAAGGTCTATTTTAAGTGTGGCATTCTTGAAGTGTCCCATGAAATTTTGTGTAATGTGTTAAAATGCAGTACACATGCATAAAGTTAGCTTTAGTCTATCCATTCTTATGTTTTGCGTCTGCATAGAGTTGCAAGATCCAAAATTAATCACTAGTTGTCCTTAAGTGAGATATACCTCCTTAGTTTTTCTAGGAAGAAAAACCAAACATCTACATTCTCACCTTCAACAATAGCAAATGTGATAGGGAGTATGTTATTTCTCCATTCTTATTCAACTACGACTAGAAAGGTGTCTCTATATTTGTCGTAGAGGAATGTGTCATTCATTTCAGTGGTTTGCAAAAGCAAAAGCCATTAGTGCATGACTTAAAGGTCCATTATAGGCTTTTGAAGTAAGCTTTGTGCTAGAGTAACTCCTCACAAGAAGATGCTAGTTGTGTGGTCAATTGATACTTGAAACTAGAAACAAATTCCAACATGGCTTGCAATAGGTTGGGTAATTTAAGGAATGATTCTTCACAATTTTTTTACACATTTCCAATGGTTTGTTGCTTTGCCAATCAAATCTTCTAATATGATAGTGCACCCAGTTGATGACTTGAAATGGCCAATTATATTGGCAATTGGGATTAATGCATCAACATCGACAATTTCATGGATATGTTGTGAAATTATACATGACCCCAACCTATTGTGATCTTGTGAAATTAGAGGTGTTGCATAGGTGTGGACTCCTTCTAACTTTTATATCTCCTAATATTATTTTGTAGTGTGCAAAATTGCCTAACACTTCTAATTACAATGGTGGTGCACACACTCCAACTTAATCTTGTGGTGTTGGAATGTGTGGTTATATAAGTGTAGTGGCTCCTTATGTGGAACCAGTTGAGTGATCCAACATTTGTTCCTTTCTCTGGAATCGTAGTCCCTCAAGTAATGTTTATGGTGGATGTTCCATAGACTTATGGTCAAATGCATGACCGAAGTCATCATTTTGTTCTTTGAGAAGGGTGGTATATGTATGCAAAATGTTGTGAAAGAATTTAGGGATATGATGAAAGATGATGAGGTTGTTGTATGTGGATGTCTACTTTGTCATCATAATCATCTGCATGTTGGGTACAAATGTCGTCCTCATCATTAATAGTTCTAAAGGATGGTGGGGGTGGTTACGAAGGTAATGAAGATGTGTTCGTATGGGTGAGGGAGAGATTAATATATGATCTTGATGACCTGAAGTTAGGTGTATGATTGTATATCAACTTTCCAATCTCCTAAATATGTGTCATTAAAATCAAAAGATGATGGGTGGGTTGTGTTTGTGAGTGTTAGTGTTGGTGATGAAGAAGTTGTTCTTCATGGGGTTGTGAAGGTTTAGTGTAAGGAATTGAAGAATTACCTTGTCAAAAGGTTATACATAGCTTTGTGTCAGAGAAAGTTAGTTTTGCATTCTGAATTTCGATTATCCCATCTAAATCCTCCTCATCTTAAAGTTGAACTGGAGTGTAGTATGCATTTGTATCAACAATCCAAACAAGGTATCTGTACATGATTATGAAAAGGTCTTGATTTGTTACTCATCCACATTTTTTTAAGACCCTTTATTTGAAAGCTTCGAACGATATTCCTCTATGAATGGCCACCATAACGAATTTGTCACTTTTGAAGACAACCATCATATGAGGACAATTAACAATCTTGTCATCACTGTACACGATTGTTCAACTAGATGAAGCCATTTAAATAAAAAGAAAAGAACGAAACATAACTAACTCTTGAAGATTTAAGAGAATTTGAAGAGAGTTTATAGGTTGCACAAATTTTTTAATGAAGTCATGTTATGCGTTATGTGATATTTGTAAGAAAAGTGACCTGCAACTTAAGATAACCTATGATGTGTACATCAACATGTAAATTAAGTTTGTAACATAGGTACATGATGACAAGAGAGTTAAGGAGGCATGCATGTGAATACTAGTAGAGAAAGGTGGCACACATGCCAAGTGTGACATGTGAACAAAAAATGACACACAAGCTAAGGTGGGCACACATGTTAAGATTGGAACATGTGATGATGATGACATTTCAATTAAGATTGTCACATAGGCAAACATTGCAAATGTCACTTGCAATTTAATTAAAGCTACTTTGGTAAATTTTGTCATAATCTTAGGCATTGAATAAGAGGATTGATAATAAAGGAAGTAAAACATTCAATTATTAAAGAGAAATAACATCTCATATTAAAATAATAATAAACAAAACATAAATTTGAAATTTTTAGTACATTCGAATACAATATAACATCACTCTAACATCACAAATAAGTCACTAAGATCAACTACTGTCATCCCATTAGATTGACGAATAAAAAAATTATGCATGATTCGATACAAATAAAATCTAACAATAATGTTGCTCAAATGATCAATTGTTTGGAAATAATTCAACATCTACACTCAAGAGTCAACATCTAAAATTAAGAGACAATATTGAACTCTTTATCCAAACCAAAGATTTATGTCAAACAACTCTTGGAAAATGATTTGGAACTTTAGAACATAGTACCTATTTCAACCACTATGGAATAAAAACTCTATGTTTAACTAAATGTTTATCCCTTAATTTCATTTATATTTATATTTATCCAAATTGATGTACTTCTTTCTCAAATATTAAATCAAATTTTACTTACTTTTAAATAAATATCCAAAAGATTCTTACTCAATTTATTTTTATCTATTTCTAATTTACTTCTTTTCAATTATTACTACATAAGTTTATTAATATAATTTACCACAAACTTATAAGCTAAATCCTACATTAAAATAATATATTAAAACATTTTTTATTTTATTTATTTATAAAAATTTAAAATTTATTTATATTAACAAACATGATTATTATAATCATTATCATAATTTTTTTCTATAAATTATTTCCTTCCTTGCATAATTATCTGTAAAATATGTTTTCCCTTACATACATATATTTTATGTTATCTATTTTTTATAACATCATACCAAAAACAACTTCGGAAAAATAATTTATGACTTACAATATAATATTTATTTTGTAGTATAAAAAATCCTGATTGTTTTTCTCTTTAGTTTTATTTATATTTATATCCAAATTGATATACTTCCTTTCTAAATATTAAATCAAATTTTATTTTATTTTATTTTAAATAAACATTTTAAAAGTTTCTTTACTCAATTTATTTTTATCTATTTCTAATTTACTTTTTCAATTATTGCTACATAAATTTATTTGTTAATATACCCTACCATAAACATATAAACTAAATCTTACATTAAAATAATATATCAAATCATTTTTCATTTTATTTATTTATTTATTTATAAAAATTTAAAATTTATTTACACTTACGAACATGACTATTATAAGAACTATGATAATAAATGAAGAATAAGTTTATTTTAATTTTTTTAGTAAAGTATTTCCTTCCTTTGCATAATTATTTATAAAATATGTTTCTCCTTCCATACATATATTATATGTTATCTATGTTTTATAACATCATACCAAAAGCTTTCCATTATTGTTTTACAATTCTTTCTTTTTTTATATTCATTATTTTTTTTATATTTTTTAGCAATTTGAAAATTGTTTTTGTATGTTAACCAACTTTCTTTTGGTGGTCCTTAAGTATTTTTTATATTCATTTAGGATAATTTTGTTAATAGTCTTAGCTTGACTATTAGTGTTCGATAAAATTGTGACATGTGGTATGCCGAGGTTGTCATAGAAATTGATGAGTCCTTGGTTGATGCACTGTCAGCTATTATCAGTTATTATGGTACGAGGAATGTTATATTGACATATATAAAATATTAGACGTTCTTTTTTTAGATAGTAGTTAAGGGATCCACCTCGATCCAATTTTATACAAGTTGAGTTGTAATTAATTTTGTCCCACAATTCATTTTAAGATTGCACATGTTTAATTAATTGGATTCAAAATAAGGTGAAACTTAGTGAAGATTGCCACTAGACAAGATTTTAACCAAATGAGGGTTATATAAGTGTGAAAGTGGTCTTCAAAGAGTGTGAAAGAAAAGGAAACACAGAAGAAAAGACATGATAGTGGTGATAAGAGAAGAAAAAGAGAGAGAGAACTCAAAACAAGATAAAACAACAATATAATTGTCAAGATAGGAAAGTAGAGATAGAGTGAAGGAGACTTATGGAGAGGAATGATGGAGAAAACCACGCCTATTGATAATCTTGCCAAGATGAGTGATGGAATAGTCACCAATTGAAGCTTACACTCTCAAAATGATAGATAATTCTTCTGACACTCATAAAAAGACTATAATAACTTTATTCTCATTAATGTGTGAAAATACAAGGGGGTGTGAAGAATTGAGATTTTCAAAATGGGCGAGAGAGATTTGAAATTTAAATTATTCTCCATATATTCCGAAATATGCGGCTAGAAGATTGGATATAAAAGGACTCAACTTTACACAATTAAACATATGTTTGATATATGAGGTGTGAGGTATCTAGAAGAAGACGTCTATAATTTACTAAGAAAGACATCTAGAGTTGTTAAATAAACTTAACGGGAGGCTAATTTATTACAAAATAAATCCTATATATTTATAGACAAAATAATAAAACAATAGATGATAAAAAAATTTAGAAAATTTTTCTATATTCTTTTAATCATAAATTATAGTATTTTATAAAATTGAGGACTTACTACAAGTATAACTATTTAAAAAAACTTAAAAAAAAACTAATAATTTATTATCTACAACAAATAAATAAAAGCACATATGATAAAAAATATATTAAATTTGTCCATGCATATTCAACATATAAAGAATACTACAAAATAATATAAGATTAAAAAAATTAAAGTCGATTTTGGAACGAGAGAGGAGATGATAAGCTTAAATATTCAATACTCTTCAAACTTTTTCACAAGAAGCCGCAAGTTAGCTTACATAATCCTTTTTACATTTTCATCTTTATGTCCCATGAACGTACAGAACAAAATATTAGGGTGCAAGATGAAAAAGCCCATATCTTTTTCGGGAGTTTTAAGATGATGTTTTTCACAATAAAGAGGGCGCTTCTTTCTTTAAAAATATAAAAAAAATATATTTTTAAAATTTTTATTTCAAATTATATAATACAAAATAAAAAGATATTTTAAATTATACAATTTAAAATAAAATAAAAAACCTTTATTCTTAATCATACAATACATAATATATGGAGGTGAAAAGGAAGAATGGCTGAGAACACGAAGAAGGTAAAGAGAGTAAAATAAGATTTTCCTGCTCTTACATAGGTTTCCTAAGAATGCTCTTACATAGGTTTCCTAAGAAAGTATGGAGGTGCAGATAGAAGAAAGAAAAGGCTGATGAAAGTTTTGGATCATTTAAGCCCATTACGGACGACGTGGCCCATTTTGTAGTCGTAACAGTAGCTGGACGAATTTTTCATCCACCCTCGTACTCTCTTCCTGCACCTCTATACTAAATATCAAATTACACATATATTCTTACCTTAAAATTGAAAAAGTTACTATTATTCTTTATTCTCTTCACCTCTATAACTCTCATCCGTCGTCCACTATGTCACTGGCACTGTCCAAATCTTAAATTAAAACTTCAAACAAGTTTTAGGTAAGCAATTATTGTTCACTATGTCACTGCGTCATCCAAATCTTAAATTAAAACTTCAAACAAGTTTTAGGTAAGCAATTATTGATGTTTATTAGCAATTTGTGAGTGATATTGTTGATTAGAGTAGTTAATTTGGTGATTGGGTGACTGCCGAAGGCGAATGACGACTTTTGCGATTTGAGAGTTTAACAATCGGATGGGGTGACATCCGGTTGTCATTTTGGCACCCCCATCCGGTTCACATTTTGAAAAAATTATAAATCGGATGGGGGTGCCATCCGGTTGTCATTTGCAAAATGACAACCGGATGATACCCTATCCGATTTATATTGTTTTTCAAAATATGAACCAGATGAAAGTGTCATCCGATTATCATTTTGCAAATGTGAACCGGATGACACCCCATTCGGTTCACATTTTGAAAAAAATATAAACCGGATGATACTCAAAGTCATTTTGGTCATTTTAATATGAATATTTTGGGAAATAAATTGTTTTATTTTGGTCATTTTAATATGGATATTTTGGGAATTAAATTTTTTTTAAGGAGGTGCAGGAAGAAGGTACGGGGGTGGACGAAGAATTCGTCCAGTAGCTGTCCCAGTCCATACAAACCCTATAACCAAACACCTTCTGTACCCAATAACCGTAATTCGATCCCTCTCTTTTCATATAAACCCTACAAATTACACACACAAACCTCATCTTCGTGCCGCACACATATACACGCACAGCTTTCCAACAAGTATACTGGGTCCACAAGTAATATAATGAGTAAGAAGAGTATAGTATCCTCAGGGAACGGAAAATTTGTAGATTGGCTCAATATCAATTGTATTATGAATAAAGGTTTAACAATAATGATTTGATTTGGTAACTAAATATAGAAAGTAACTGAAACGCAATTAATAATAAAGAGGAAAAATCAACAATAATAAAAGCCTTCGGATTGAATAGTAATATTATCCATTCTCATATACTCTTAACCTAATTCAACATTGATTGTCTTTTCCAATTATCAATCTCTGCAAATAAAAGTCTTTTCAATCTCATTTCTCTAGAATTGAATTTCATAAACTAAATTTTCTAACTTTTATGTCTATTTCTCTAGCATTGAATTTCATAAACTAAATTTTTTAACTTCTATGTCTAGTTATTAAAATAATTTAATCAGTATTAAGATCAGTTGTTATATGCAGTCATTACTCTATAATTCATTCCTGAACTTATAAATGTAATGCATTAACCTTTGGTTCTAATTAACCTTTGGTTCTAATTCCAAAAAGTGTTTGTCAGTCACAAACAGAAATTTAAAATATGACAATTTAATTAAAAACGTTGAACAAAGATGAATTGAATAAAATAATATCAAATAAACATCAAAAGTACATTTAAAGTAGATAAATTATATTCAATTCCAAGAAAAAAGAAAAAGAAAATTAGCTACTCATGGTAGTATGAAATTACAAAAGAAGAGGAAAAGAAAGATCTTAATCCCAACGGACAGGAGAGTGTTCACACAAATGAGAGATGATAGGTGACTGATGATCCCTAACCCTCCTTTTATAAAATTCGCCCTTAGCAGTAGGTTGCACTCTAACTGCTACACCTGAAATCACAGTTTAATAACAACTTTAAGTGAATTTTAGCTCAAACTATCTCCCATGCTGTAACAAAAAGTCACGTATACCCCTTTTCTTTTAATTTTCTCCCTCTTCTCTTTCTTCCTTTAATTCAAACCTAATTTTACACAAAATCCACTCTTTACAACAAAAAACCAATTAAAAATAAAATATATAACAAGATCTCGTGTTAAAACAAATTAATCAAATAAAATCTCAAATTAAAACATAATTAAAACAAAATAACCGAATTTTCCTAAATCCAACCTAACCACTTATATTAAAATGATCAAAATAATCTTAAGTATAGTCCGGTTATCATTTGTAAAACAAAATGACAACCGAATGATACTCCATCCGATTTATATTTTTTTCACAATGTTCGGTTCACATTTTGAAAAAATGTAAATCGGATGGAGTAATCAGATGATACTTAAGGTCATTTTGGTCATTTTAATATAGATATTTTGAGAATTAAATTTTTTTATGGAGGTGCAGAAAGAAGGTACGAGAGTGGAGGAAGAATTCTTCCAGTAGCTGTCCCAGTCCAACAGTAGTTGGACGAATTCTTTCCCACTCTCATATCCTCTTCCTGCACCTCCATACTAAATATCAAATTACACATATATTTTTACCTTAAAATTGGAAAAGTCACTATTATTCTTTATTCTTTTCACCTCTATAACTCTCATCCGTCGTCCACCATGTCACTAGCGCCGTCTAAATCTTAAATTAAAACTTCAAACAAGTTTTAGGTAAACAATTATTAATATTTATTAGTAATTTGTGAGTAATATTGTTAATTAAAGTAGTTAATTTAGTGATTATTGACAACAAATGTCGATTTTTACGATTTGAAAGTTTGACAACCGAATGAAGACACATCCAATTATCATTTTATTTTCCAAATCACAATCAGGTAATACTTAAGGTCATTTTAGTCGTTTGAATATAAATATATTGGAAATTAAATTTTTTTACGGAGGTGCAGGAGGAAAGTACCGGGGTGGAGGAAGAATTCGTCCACTGTCCAAGTCCATACAAACCCTGTAACCAACCCAATAACCCTAATTCGTTCCCTCTCTCTTCACATAAACCCTACAAAAAAACACACACAAACCTCATCTTCGCGCCGCACACATACAGACGCACTCTCTTCTTTCTCTCTTCCTTCCAAACTCTCTCTTTCTCTCTCTCCCAATCCACAATGGCAGAGCGCGGAGGTGGCGACCGTGGCGGTTTCGGGCGTGGCTTCGGCGGGCGTGGACGCGGCGGTGACAGGGGTCGCGGGCGCCGCCGAGGGCCTCGCCGTGAAGAGGAGGAGAAGTGGGTCCCAGTGACGAAGCTGGGACGTCTGGTGAAAGAGGGCAGAATCCGAAGCTTGGAGCAGATCTACCTCCACTCCCTTCCCATCAAGGAGCACCAAATCATTGACACCCTCGTGGGTCCCACCCTCAAGGACGAGGTCATGAAGATCACGCCGGTCCAGAAACAGACCCGGGCCGGTCAGCGAACCCGGTTCAAGGCCTTCGTTGTGGTCGGCGACGGTAACGGCCACGTGGGTCTTGGCGTTAAGTGTAGCAAGGAGGTGGCCACCGCTATTCGTGGCGCCATCATTCTGGCGAAGCTTTCCGTTATCCCCGTTAGGAGAGGGTACTGGGGGAACAAGATCGGGAAGCCCCACACCGTTCCCTGCAAGGTTACTGGCAAGTGCGGTTCTGTTACCGTGAGGATGGTTCCCGCTCCTCGGGGTTCGGGAATCGTGGCGGCTAGGGTTCCCAAGAAGGTGCTGCAGTTCGCTGGAATCGATGATGTTTTCACCTCCTCCAGAGGATCCACTAAGACCCTTGGCAATTTCGTGAAGGTTCGTGTGGTTTTCTCTTGCAAGTTTGTCTCTTTTAAGGTTTTGAATTGGACTGCCTTGAATGTGATGAATAATTTTTATGCTTCTTGTGTGGGTTTTTCACGATATATGATTGTGGAAACTTGGATAATTGTGATTTGTTTTGTTCGAGTTTTTCTTAAGGAAGTGTTGATGATGGCTTTGTTTTGATTCGGTTAGTGCCTTTTGGATTAAGGGTATTTTTGAATTGGCTGTTTTCAGGAACATTGATTATTTTGGTTTCTGGATTGTTGTTTGTTATCTATGTATGATTATTGATAAGAACATTTTGAAATAAATGTCCATGTTCTTTATCATCTATTATTACTTAAATTGTATCACTTAAATTACAAGATGTTTTGTGAATGTAATTGGAGCATGAAAACATGTATAAATATAAATTTTTTACTGTGCAAGAGGAGTAGCTCAATTGTGGATGATTGTATTGTAATTCATTAACAACTTGTAGTTTTAAAGCAATAGAATTATTTAACAATTTTTCAAAGTATTGAATATTCATCACATATCTATGTTTATATCTATGTTTATGAATGGTAGTAACTTTTTATTATTACCTATGTTTATGAATGGTAGTAACTTTTTATAATTGAGGGTGTGGTGAATATGATTTTTAACATTCTTTCTAGACTATGTTGTTTTTGCTGCAACTGAGAGCATTAAAATGCATCATGGTTCTGATGTTTTCTTAGTGCACGTAATGATTGATTCCCTGTATTTTACAGGCCACGTTTGACTGCTTGATGAAGACCTATGGATTCCTGACACCAGAATTCTGGAAGGAGACTCGCTTTACCAAATCCCCATTCCAAGAGTACACAGATCTGTTGGCTAAACCAACAGGGAAGACCCTTATCTTGGAGGAGGAAAGGGTGGATGCTTGATTTATCAGTTTTTGATTTTATGCATGTTTTAGGAACTATTACTTATATATGTTTTTGTTGCTTCTTGCTTTACCTTTGGTTTTGAGGTACGGTATGTTACTCTAAGCATTTTGATTGTTTCCTTGTTTTAATCGACTGCAGTTTTGAGTACCATAGTTTTCCACCTTTTTATTCGATTGTCTTTCTCGATATCACATGTTTAATACTCACATGTATCTAAACCTCCTGTGACTGCACTATTCAAATTAGGAAACAAAATTTAGGACTTTAATTCAATGAATTCAAGAGAACGATTTAAATGCGAAAGTATTGTGCTTTTTTTTTTCAGTACAGTAAAATGTTAGGTCCTCGGAAAATTAGATTTTCATTTTCACATATTCCTGTAGCAGTGTGAATATGTAAACTGTTGTTGAACATTTTCAAATTTTAAATCTATGTTATCAAAATATGGTTAGTTTATTTGGATGGTTTTCAAATGGTTAATTAGTTGTAATCAGTTTATGTTATCAAAATATGGTTAGTTTATGGTTAGTTTATTTGGATGGTTTTTAAATGGTTAATTAGTTGTAATCAATTTTTGTAATATTTAAAAACTAAATAAAAACTGAATTTGATAACAATGCATAGATTGTTAATATTTGAAAATATCTAAAAATCTTATGTTATTTTAATATGTTAAATATAAATTAACTATTCAAGAACAACTCAAATATGTCATTTTTAACATGTTAAATATAAATTAACTATTCAAGAACAATTCAAACAATACAATAACATTGTATGCATAAGTATAAGTAATGGTATATTATGATTTGGAAGTTGTTAAAACTTTAAAAAAACTAATTAACCACTTTGAAAATCATCAAAATAAACTAATCATATTTTGATAATATGACACATGGATTTAACATTTAAAAATGTTTAACATAAACTTGATAAAAAAAAATCTTTTATGAAAAATGTAGTTTTGTAAATTTAAAGTGTATTAGATATAGAACAAGTAACTACACTACTATTGACTCGTTCTTGTTTTTCATTTCTCTTTATAATATCCTTGGATATATTGATTTTAATGGTAATATATACCTTTAATGATAAAATTTATAAAAATACAAAAATAATAGTAGTTTAATATATATATATATATATATTATCCTAATTGATTAATTTAATAAAAATAAAATAAAATAAAGAAGTATTCTCAAATGTATCATTGTATTCGATCTTTTAAGTTTAGAACATAAATTTAAGTTTTTTTTGAAAAAATGAATAATTAATTCTACAAGAAAAAAAATTGATTTTTTTTTTTACGAGATGTCTAGAGTTAGAAATTTCTATTTCTAATCTCATTTTTTTTTGTTACTGAATTGACCCTAGACCAATTCCTTTTTTATTAGAAAATATTCAATAAAAAAAAAATGTTCTTTTTTTTCTTACTACCTCTTTAAAAAAGAAAAAAAAAGATCTGCTGAAATGACAATCTGTAAAAATCAAATAAGGTAATGTTGTCTTTTTAATATAAATATATTTTAGCGAAAAGTTATGATATGAACAATTATAGCATTTTTATAATTATTTTCATTTCTTATTTTAAACTAATAAAAAATAGGTTTGTGTTTTCTTTCCAAAAATAGAGGGAAAACTTTGTTTTCATAGACCTAGCTAAAACTTTCATTTCTTTTATATTTTTTCACTCTATGTCTTTTTTTGTATATATAGACTTTCTTTTCCATTACTTTTTATTTTTTTCATAAAAAAACAAACTAATTTTTTAAATACATATACCTTCATGAATCATAAAATTCTAAAAATGGCTAACTTTTAAATTCAAATACATTCAACTCAAATTATTTTAATTTCAAATTGTCTTATTTTTTTAAATATTTGGATAAAATAATTTAAATTAATTAAATTATATCTGAAAAATATCAATTAAGAAATAGTTATAGCTTATATGCAAATAAATAATTTTAATAAGGTTAATCTTAAAATAACTTCTATCAGTGTTGTTTACAAATCTTATAACCTGTTGAAATAAACAAATACTCTTCCCAAAAATAACTTAAAATAGCCTCATTATTGTAGATAAAAACACATTATTGGCAACACCCAAAAAATACTGTTCCCAATGTTGATTGAAAATACCATTGAAAATATCCTAATTAATGTTTGCCAAATAATAACTCTGACCAAATGTACTTTCTTAATGTTGGTTGAAATACAACTTCAATTGACAAACTAAAATATCAATTAAAAGAAACCATTTTTGACACTAGATGAATAACATTGTTAATAAAGAAAAATACTATCCAACATCAACTACAAAATAATAGTAACATATATAAAATAAATAACCTTGACAATAAATATTATAATTATAGAAGTAATGAATTGGTTATATAATTAGGAAATTGATTATATAATTAGGAATATCTTATTTTTTATTTATTCTTATATCATATCAAATCTCCTTTATTTATTGTATTGATTTTTTTTTTCCAATTTAAATAAAGCACCTGTATTTTTTAAAAGTACATGTAATTTATTTTATTTCTCTTTCCTAGATTTTAAGATGATATCAAACATATTCTAACTGGTATATCTATCATGTGTATGTTTTTGAACCATGCACTATTATATAGTCTCATGCTTGAGATATCCAATTTTCAACGTGATGATGTTGCAGATTTTACATCAACTAAAAATATGATCAAATTATAGTATATATGTGAGTGTAAATCTTATTTTATAAGTCAATTTTATGAATTTGAATTAGGTTTAAAGTCATTATCAGTATGTGCATTAACGGTCTCTCCAACACATGTTTGTTAGTATTTATCCTTATAGTCTCAATAAACGAGCTTTGTCCCATTTTTCTTTAGTTCACTATGATATTTGGAGTCCTTCTTGTATTAAAACTCCTTTTTATTTTTTAGATATTTTGTTACCTTTGTTAATGATTATTCAAAATATATTTAGATTTGGTTAATAAATAATCTATTATAAGTATTTTCTATATTTCAAACTTTTTTAATGGAATGAAAACACAATTTGTTATATTCATACGTACTCTTCGTATTAACAAAGCTCGTACTCTTTGTATTAACAAAGCTCGTGACTATATGTTTAACTCATTTCAACAATTCATGACATTTAATGATATCTTTCATCAAACTTCATGACTTCATACTCCTTAAAAAATGGAGTAGCTAAATCTAAAAAGAAACATCTTTTTGAAACTTCTTTTTCTTCACAATCATCTTCCTCATCATTTTTGGAGATGTTGTTCTTACAACATGTTTTCTCATTAAATGGATATATCATCTATCCTTAATGATCAGGTAGTAGTCCACTTTGTCCTTTTTTCTCGTTTACCTCTATACAATCTTCCTTCACGTGCTTTCGATACCAGGTAGTGCACTTTGTCCTTTTTCCTCGTTTATCTCTATACAATCTTCCTTCACATGCTTTCGATACCACATATTTTATACATAACGTCACACCTGACTGGGATAAACTTTCTTTTCAATCATTCAAATGTGTCTTTGTGGCATACCATCACTCTAAAAAAGCTATTGATGTTTCTCTCGTAATCTTTATAGTTATTTTTTGTCTATTGACGTTTTTTTCTCTAAGTGTGTTACATATTATATAATCGTTAATTCTAATGACAACATATATAGTTATTTTCCCATTATCGTCAATGTACCTTTATCACCACTAGATGACTTTGTGATAGCTTAGGATGTTTCTCCTGCACCATTTCAAGTATATAAAGTCGTTCACGACCTATTAATATTTCAATATGGGATCCATCTTTAATAGGTAAAGATATAATAGAGACCATGCATGATCCTTCCCAACACCACCTTTAATAGATATTTCAATATGGGATCCATCTTTAATAGATAAAGATATAGTAGAGACCATGCATGATCCTTCCCAACACCACCTTTCTCACCAACTTTGTTCTTATTTGAAAATTATTAGACTATTGTTATTGAAAAAGGTATACGTTATACCCTTAACCCTTCTCCCTATTATAAAAATATCAATTATCATAGATCTAGTTTCTCTCATATGATATACTTGCTTTTATTCTTATTCCTAAGTCTCTAGGTGGAGCTTTATCTCACTAAGTGTGTGTATTCCTTCAAAGTAGCATCCTTGAAAGTTGGTTCCTCTTCCAACTGGAAAATCAATTGTTTGGTGTGTACCCTTCAAAGTACATTTACTTAAAAGTTGGTTCCTCTTCCAATTGGAAAATCAATTGTTAGGTGTCAATGGTTGTATACTCTTAAAGCAAGACTTGATAGTAACATTGATTGCTATAAAGTTCGACTGGCTGCCAAAAGATACACACAAATCTATAGCCAAGATTATCTTGACACTTTCCCTCATGTTGCTAAAATGACATATATTTGACTTCTCTTTTTCATTGCAAATATTCACCATTGGACTTTGTTTCAACTTGACATAAAAAAATGCATTTTTACATGGTGAACTTGATGAAGAAGTCTACATCGAGTAACCTCCTAGATTTGTTGCTCAATAGGAGTCATCTAATATGGTATATGTCTATATGGACTCAAGTAATCAGCCCGTGCATGCTTTGGACATATTCGGATTGTTATCATCCAATTGTTGGGATGATACGAAGTGATACGGATAATTTTTTATTCTATCATCATTCTTCCTAAGGATGTATTTATCTTATTGTATATGTGGATGACATTGTCATCACAAGAAGTGATAAGGAGGGTATTGTACAACTAAAACATGATCTTGCCAAAAAAATTTCAAAACATTTAAGGTATTTCTTTACTATAGAAGTGGCACAATACAGTGATGTTTCACGATATCTCAAAAAATATGATCTCGACATTGTAGAAGAAATAAGAATGATAAAAAAGACTCATTAATGAAGATAAGAGAAATGCTTAGACTCTTGGATATTCTGACCTTAACTAGGAAGGGTCACCAAGCGATAGGCACTCTACTTCAAGGTATTTGTGTTCTTGTTGGACGTAATTTAATATCATGAAAAAGTAAGAAACAAAATATTGTTGCAAGGTAAGTGCAAAAGCACAATACATGACAATGACATTAGTAACTTATGAGTTCATGACTTATACAACTCTTCAAAAAGCTTAAATAGGAAAATGGTTTCCAAATGCACCTTATATGCAACAGCCAAGCAACATTATACATTGTCTCTAATAATGTATTTCATAAAAGCACCAAACAAGATGAATTGTCATTACACATTGTCTCTAATAATGCATTTCATAAAAGCACTCAACAAAATGAATTGTCATTTTAAAACGACATATATGCTTAGTTTGAAAATAATACTACAATTATATAAATAAAGATTTAATCTTATATACTCATGAATATTACTATAATTATAAAAATAAAGAGTTGATTATATTATCATATGAATATTTAGATTATAAATCCATTGTTAAAAACATTTTTATGTATTCTCATATAATATCTTTATTACTAAAAGATATCAATTTTTTTCTATTTAATGTATTGATTCCTTTTTCTCTTCTCAATGCAAGTAAAGTATTTGTGCTTCTCAAAAATACTATTTCAATTAATGTTTCTCTCTAATTTACTTTGACTTTAAATGAAACTATCATTGAAATCAATTAAAAAAATAATGTCAATCCAACAACATCTTAACCTTGACCGAACCGACAACATCCTAAACAAAGTCAAGTTAACAATATTTTGACCGACACGGGATTGTTAAAGAAAGAATACAAATAAAAAAGATGTACATTTAATAAAAGAGTACTAATTTCAAATTATTATTATTTCTTGTAATATTTAAAATTCTCAAATTTATTTAATCAAATTACTATTATAAATTCCTAAATTTTATATTCTTTTCAAACTTTTGATCAAAATTATATTATCATAAAATATTTTAAATTCTTTATAACATGAAGGCTTGATTAAATTTTTTAAGTACTTCATAAATTTGGATATTTTAATCAAGTTCTTATTAAATTTTGTTTATCATAAATTTAAATATTTTAAATTAAGTTCCGATTAAATTTTGTTTATCTATTGAGTGTTAAAAGTTTTTTATATTTTTCAATTAAATCTCTACCATTAATTTTTCTGTTAATTAACTGACAATGATTATTATTTGCCCCGTCGTCTTGTCATTCTAAATTAACCGCAATATCATTTATACTAACCAAAAAGTCTCATATTTTTTAACGATTACGTAAGCAATAAGATAACAAACAAGATAACAATCACTGTCACTTAATTTGTGAAAGAAATTCAATTGAAAAATATAAAATTTTAAATAATTAATAAATTAAAAGAATTTTAAAAAAAAAGTTCAATTGAAAATATTCAAATTTATGATACTTAATTAAGCCTAAAATAAATTTCCCTCCAAGCATTTTATTAAGGGTTGTATAATGAAGAAATAAAATGGTTATTACAACTTGATCAAGTTAATACAGGCTTATGAGTTATAATTTACTTCTACAACAAGCAACTACGATAGGACAGCTTATTAGGTTACTTTTGCAAAAATTTGTTACACATAAAGGAAGTCTTTTTTTTTTTTTATAAAAGAAAAAAAAATAAACAAAATACAAGACCAAAGATGATTGAATGACACATGGCCACCTATAGTAATTCTTGGGGTACATGTTTCCTAGAACAACCCAGTAAAACATGCGAAGATAAATATGGGAACAAATTGTCCAGAACTCGTAAAGGATCAATAAAGTAATCACAGTAAATCCCTTCATCCTCCATCATAATGCTGGAGACTCTGTTAGGATCACATACTATTAAATTATTAAGGCCCTCCTTGGAATCAATTTCCATCAATTGCTCAATGTACAGCAGAAACCTAATCTCGAAATCAAACTCCTTGTAGAGAAAGGAAGAACAACCCCAACCCTTGCTGTTCTGTTGAAACTGATTTGAACGAACCATTTCTGTTGATTCCATCACATACTTGATTCAGTGCTCTGAGATAAACATTTTCACTGGGTATATACGCTCTAAATTGCTGAGATTTGTTTCCTGGCAATTTTCTCATTCACTGCTGACCAAAAAAGCAGAAACACACTGCTTTGGTTATCATATGTTGGGAGTTTTCCTTAATCCTGCCAGGACAATAATGCTTCTACAGAAGAGGGATGCAGGAAATATTATTTGCAGATGCTCTTCAAGAAATTGAGTATTTCAAGATAAGTCGCAATGAAGTTCTGAATATAAGAACTAAGGCTGAGAGCATTTGTCACTTAAGCTATCCACTGAGTCACCAATATGTCAGAACGTCCCGCTCAATGTCTCGTGCTTCTGTTCCTCCAACATAAGCAAAAGTTCATCCTGGTGTACAATCTTTGCCTTTTTTCCCTTCTCCACAACCAAAACTCCTTCTGATACCCTTTCATCTTCAACTTGGAGAATAGGCATTAAGTTTTTGTCTAGCGTAGTAGAGTTATTTATGTCCACCGAACTGCGTTTCTGAAATGTGAAGTTCGGATTCAAGCAGCTTCGAATGAAAGTGTCTGAAATTTCTGCATTTACATAATGAGTTGAAGGAATGGATACGGTTTCGTTGTTTGCAGGATCATAACATTGAATCCCAAATTCAGAATGAATTTTTTCTTTAAGGGAAGCCATCTTATGCTTCTCCCCATGCACGAGTACAACATGCTTGGGGGCGAGAAAATTTACAAGATCCATTATCCCTTTAGAATCAGTATGAGGACTAAAAGCTAATTGATGAACCTGCAAATTTAAGACAGGTCAAAGTTATACCATAAACTACATGAACTGTCGCAGTTACCTTCAATACTAACTTGTACTATAGTCCTGAATTTACAATTTAACTACACGGCTTTCTTGTTTTTGGATATTCAAGCATTTCAAGACCAGAAAGACATTAATTTAAACTTAAACAGTATTACAATGTCATCTTGGTCTTATTTCTATAGCACACAAGTTTTCAAACAAGATTTCAAAACAATCGGAGGAACAGCAATAGGTGACAGGGACGAAGTGGAATATGAACTTAAAATCAGTTTATACCTAGTGTACCAATATCAACTCAAGCAGAAGAGGACAGAATTTGCTTATACCCAACAAAGAAATGGAAAAGAATATGGTTTCAGTTGTATATTAATGTGAAAAAAGTCATGTCAGAAGCATACGCATCACCTCAAACACCAAACTCAGGAAGTTAGACTAATGTAATACTCTGTGAAGGCCAAGATGTTTATTTTCCTAATATCAATATACAAATCACGTTATTTTCATCACTGTGCAGATTTATCAACTTGTACATGCTGCTAACGCTGTTCTACCCATGCCATGTGGAGCATCTATAAACTCAAGTTCATAAAAATACAGAATTGTTAGATATATCTCCCCGTAATTGGGTAGGGAATGATATTTACCTGGCATCGCACATCTATTCTTGTATTAGCATCCAAATCAACTTTTGCCCGCTTATCTGACATTAGTTTATGACCTATCGTTCCAGCCACACAATACCTACAAGAGTACAAAGTAACGGACAGGCATGATACAACTGGTTTGCGAGCATGTGAAAATGGAATAGATCAAAGCATATTTTTCTGGGATACATTCATACATATTTCTTCTTAAAAGGAAAAATCCTGTGGAAGAGACAGTAAAATGAATGAAAGTCTCTCCATGCACACAATACATGTCGGTAAAGGGAGAAAATATAGGTAAACGTGTGTAACCATACGAAAGGGGATTATTCTGAGGTTTTTGGGTAGAGGACGGCTCTTCTCATCATCTAGGCGCTTGTTTTCTGTTTTTTGCTTTTGCTTACATAGTGGCTATTTTATATTTGTAAGGAGATTATCTCAATCCATAGTCATTTGCTCTTTTTCTTGGATTTCTCTTATTCCATTATATAGAGATATTTCCCTACTATGACACCTTGTTTCCCATCAGATTCTCACTAAACTTTACCTTGTGCTCCTTTGCCTCATCCACAACTTTCTGTCACTGTTTTTCTTATTTTTCCTTCCTTTTTCTTTACTTGTTTAATTATTTTACCAAAGCCCTTTCTTTCCACAAAATCTGTAGTTTTATTTTCTCCACTTAAATACGAGCTTTAGTATAGAAATTGAAATCCATATTTTGATTAATTTATCAAAATGGAGTTAGATTTCGATTTGTCTAGCATGAGATGCAAGAGATAGAATTTTGAACAGTTCTAAACCTTGATTTGAGGAGTTCTCCCTAAATTCTGAAACCTCAACCTAGGCTTGCCCCTTCAAGCTTTAAAATGTATGTTGGTTCATAGCCATCCAATAATAAATGGTGATCCTATCCTTCCAATTTTTTAATTTTTTGGGTGAAATGATTGGATTTATGTATGAATGGGCTGAATAGTTAGCGGGTAAATGGATGTAATTGCCACCTGTAAAATAAATAATATAATGGAAAATCTTGAACCTAAAATTTTTAAATTTTATCCAAAATAATTATGTGAAATCATTCCTATGCTTTGAAATCATACACATCCAAAACAATCATTTGCATTTCAATTTTTAAATCTTCTTTCCATCCAAAAAATGTGAACCAGTCACTTCCTAAAGTGACAAGCTATCACCAATGTATATGTACCAGATTTATTAAGTTTTAGTCAAGCGTGATATCTATCATGAAAGGGCAATATTAAAATAGTTTCACGACCATATGCTTTTCAATGTGACATGCTAATTTTAGGAAACATCTATCTACATTTTGCTCATCATGCTATCAAATGACTAATATAAAGAGGAAGAAAGTAAAGAAAAAGAAGAAATAGGAGGCTACCCAGGCAAAGTGACAAGGTTATTTTCTGACACTGCCCAGTGCTTAAAAACTTCAAGTGAAAATCCACCGCTTATCATCCCGGGAGTGGCGAAAAGAACACAAGGACCAGGAGCATCTATCATAGACCTCTCAAATTTTTGAACTGTAACATCCAAACCAGATGAATGAGACATAGAACTTATCAGATGATACACGTAATTGCAACAAAAGATCCAATCTTAATTTCTTAAGTTTTCACAGGAAAGTTTTAATATGGATGAATTTGAATAAGTTCGTCTATAAGTAGAATTAATATATGCCATATCAACAAAATTTCACATATTTCCACATAATACTGCATTAGGACTTCTACTTTTATTACTCCAGACTTTTACCGACTGATCTTGAAACTTAAATAAAAGTTTCATTAGAGATTAAAGATCAAGGCCTAGCATAACAATGACACAATTTTCTCAATATTCTTCGTCTTGCCAATCAAAGTTAGAGGACACACCATACTTATTTCATATATAGTAAAACAACGAAAAGAAAATTTGTCAACAAAAATAGACTGATTTCCTTTTGTTTTCTTTTCAGCAAATTCGAATTTGTCATCACCAGACATGAAAAGAAAATATTTAAAATTCCATATCATCAAAAGGTCTAGCTTTGGTATATGTGCTATATGGATGTCAAGCCTGTGCATCTGATGGTAGACATTCTTTCTTATAAAACCTATAAAGCAACTATTCATTTCTGGTCTTTGACACCCGTTACAGCTGCCAGACAAGCCATTTCACTCCTTTTGCCCACAATAATCAAACCCTTCGCCATTAAAACTCAATCAGCCCCAAGTCCTCACCTTTTTGCTATGAAGAAATTAATGTTTTAATATTGAATTCATTAATCCTTTGGCAAACTGTTACAATATTGAACTTAAAGAACTATAATCTCTGACTTAGGAATGCTCCAATGTCAAGGCTCTGTATCACAGCATTAAAGATATGTAGCAAACACTAAAAAAAGGAACTGTATACACAGATGTGAGTGAACATATGAATGCATAACGATGCCAGCCAAAATATGATGTAAAAAAATATTAAACTTACCATTTTTAAAATCAAAAGCATTATGTTTAGAGTATGTATCTTTAATCTTCTGGCTTGTCCAACTAATAAGCATTTTATAATACGCATTAGCTTGGATAGTTAAACCTGGAAAAACAGAAATCAAGTTTTCATATGAGCACAGATCCAATCAAATAATGGAAAAAAAGATACATCATCGGAAAAATAGACAATACAAGAAGTTACAAAAGTAATGTATTTTTGTTGAGATATATAGATGAAGAGACAACAACGTAATCTCTCTCTCTCCCCCTCTGTTTCCACTAGAGGATAATATATATATACACACACACACACAAGTGTCTCAAATACAAAGAAGATACAAAAGGAGGGCTCAAGGCCCATTAGTTATATTTAACACTTCCCTTTAAACTAGAGCATATAAAATCATATGAATTAAGCTTGTTACAAATATAATCAATTCTAGCACCCTGCAATGATTTAGTGAAGATATTTGTTGATCATTAGAATTAACAAATTCAGTGGTGATGTCTCCATATGAATTGTTTTCTCAGATAAACTGACAATCTACCTCAATATGCTTAGTTCTCTTATGAAATACTGGATCTAGGAAATATGTAGGGCAACTTGGTTATCACAGGTTAGAGTCATTTGTGTGAACTCCACAAATCTCAATTCTTTAAGCAACTATTTGAGCCAAATGAGCTCACAAGTGGCAGAGGCCATAGTGCTATATTGTACTTCTGGACTTGATCTGACTACTATAGTTTGCTTCTTGCTTTTCCATCAAATTGTCGCCAATAAAGACACAATATTCAGAGGTGGATCTCCTATTAGTCAGAGATCCAACCTAATCTGCATCTGAATACCCACAACATGAGTGCGCTTATTGTGACCATATAACAAACCTTTTCCAGGAGGTGCCTTTGATATACTTCAAAATGCAAATAACTACATTCCAATATCCTATTCAATTTTTCAAACAATCTTCTGTATTTCTCAGGATCGAGTAGTGGCTCCCCCTAACTAGGTAAAAGTTTGGAATTGGGATCCATGGTTGAGTCAATGGGCTTGGAATTCATTAATCCAATTTTCTCTAAAATATCCAATGCATATTTCCTTTGAGAAATGTACTACCTCAATCTCCAAGAAATATGATAGAAACCCACTTGATGAATCAGGAAGCCCAAAGCAAGGGAGGCCCAGACCCAATATTTGGAAAGTGTATACACATAGGAATAGGGGGTACAACCAAAAGCCAATTAGAGGTGTTGAGCTGTCTAGGAGGTGAGGGTATTGAACTTGTAATAAGGGAGAGAGAGAAAGGTAGTTAGTTATGAAAATATTATGGAGGATTAAGACAAAGAAGTGATTTCTCTTAGGAGCTCCGACTTTAGGTGTTTGTTTTTATTGTCATTTCCGTTTTCCTTACCATAATACAATTTATCATATTATTCCTTATCTATCAAAATATCTACGTTTGCCAAGGTCTTTTGTTTGAAAATGATGACACAAGTGTTGTTTTATCTAAAGGATGCCATGATGATCATTAACTGTAAGAACAATGTCATCAATATAAACTACCAAGTAGATAATCCAACAATTTTGTGATGATAAAACACCGAATGATTAGCCTTGCATCTAGTCATACCAAATTTTTGCACAACTTCATTGAATCTATCAAATCATGCTCTAGGAGACTGCTTTAGACCATATTGCGGAGACGACATATCAATCTGGAAGACTCGCCCTGAGCAACAAAATTAGGAGGTTGCTTCATATAAATTTCCTCCTACAAATCATCATGAATGAAGGCATTCTTGATATCTAACTAATAAAGAGACCAACAATGATGAGCAACCACGGCAAGGAATAATCAGACAGAAGCCATCTTGGCGATAAGAGAGGTGTCAAAATAGTCCAATCCAAATATTTGATAACCTTTGGCTAGAGTTTTGAGTCAATCAATAGTGTTGTTAGGACCAACTCTAACAAGAAAGACCCACCTACAACCAACCACAAATTTTACAAAAGGCAAAGAAACAAGATCCCAACTACCACTGTTTTGAAGAGCACACCATTCAGCAACCATAGTTTGTCTCTAGCCACGTGAGCTAAAGCATCACCTACAGTTTTAGGAATGGACACAAAAAGAAATAGAAGGGCAAGTACAAAGGGATGGAGATAATTGATGATAACTTAGAGCAAGATAATGAGGCGAAGGATTATGAGTGGAGCGTATACCTTTACAAAGAGGAATGGGAAGACCAGACTCAAGTGATGAGGGCAGAGTGGACAAAGGAGGTAGCATCGGGGAAGAGACAGTAGATGGCTCAGTTGGAGGGTGTAGATGATAACATTTTCAGCTTACCCCCATCAATTTTTTTTTTATTTCTCCCTAGCACTAATTCTCTTCTCTAGTTCGTGAACTCTTTCAAAAGACTTCATCTTTATTGAACCATGTGCTCCTAGGATCATGTGAGGAGCTCTACTACCACTTAATAGCGTCCAATCAGAATTAGAGAGGTGAAGAATGTAGTTTTTATAGGATATGTATCAAAATATACAAAAGCAGATATCTAGAAACGATATAGAAAAATAAGGATACATAATTTACTACTCCTAGAGAAACCTGTGGCCACCCACTCAATCTTTACAAAGAATCTAAAACTGATGTATACCCCGTCATACTCTTTTATCTGTCCATGGCTAACTAACTACAAAATCGAGGAAGTTCACATTCAGTTAGGGTTCTGTAGAAGAAGCTCTGGAACATTTCTACTTTTAGTTTGGTAGTCGTATGAGCTTGAGAGTAAAGAAACCATCATTAATATGTTTGTAGTGGAGGTTTATCTCCTTTTCTGTAATAAAATATAGTTTTTAAATTAAAAACCATACGCACAGATTTTCCTTTCATGTTTCAATTTTTAATACTAGAAAAGCCTCTACACAAAAATTTCAAGGCAAGATTTGAGAAGATGTCACTAGACAAAAAACATGTGATAATATCTGGCATTAGTGATTATATCTTTATAAAAAGTAAGACTGGCTGTTTAATGAGGATAACGGAGAGCAACTCAGGTTAGGGTTACTACAACCTCAGTCCTGGCCCATCAAGCCGCGTGGAAGATTTGAGCAGTATAATATCTTTACAAAAGTAAGTGTAAGGCTTAGGAAATAAGATAAAATCTTGTTTACTAGAAATTGGAAGGATTACAGTTAAATGATTCTGTATGGTTTGTATATACAAAACAATAGATCAAATTGAGATAATCGACACAAAACTATAGGCTGATACGAACCTGCTGAGAAATAGATAGGAACCTTCAAATTCATGCGTTCCCAGTAGTCCTCCAACAAAATGCATAGTTCCTAGATATTGTAACAGCTTCGTAAATATAAGACAAACACTACATATATATCATAGTTTTGAAAATTGAAGTGGTCACTAAAGACAGCAATTTGAGTGGCTCATGGTTTATTAACATAACCTTTGTGAAATTGTTATTTTAATATAATATATATATAGTTATAAGGATAATATTCTTGTCTGGGACAGCTAAATTCCAGGAAATTGTCATTTAACAAACATAAACTTAGAATTTTTAAGTGAAATAGTTGCTTGTAATCCATCCATTAGCTATGAATTACAATCAGTGAGATGAATAGCGATCTTAATAAAATACCTGAGCTCTTCCAAGAGCAAATGTTGGAATAAGCACCTTGCCTCCACATGATACACATTTATGAACCTAAATAATTTAATTTGAAACTTAGTACCCAACAACAGAGTAGCTATGGATCAAGTTTATTTTGAAAAACAAAAGCAGAAAATTAAAAGAGAAGATAATGTAACTTGATATCCAATCTCTAACACAGTATGTAACTATCCTGCCTCCTTCCAAATAAACACAAGGACTCCTTTTTAAAATAAAAAATAATACTAAAGTTGTCAATACATTTAACATAGAAACAAAGGTGATAAACTTTATTGCATAAAATATTTTATACTTGTTAGATATTAGTTTTGGGAAACGCTATATATGTAAGAATTGATTAGCATTTATTAGGTATGTAAGTGTGGGGTCAACATTTGACAACTACCAAAACCAAACATTATATTGTATCAATATTTAGGGTTCGATCCAGACAGAAAAATTCACTAACACTTGTACAGCCAATATAGATCAACAAGTCCAATCCAATAACATCATAAACAGATATTCCTAGAACAGCTGAGTCTTAATATTCTTTGTCCGATCAAATGCCACCTAAAGGTAGCATAAATAGGACTCGTTCAAAAAATTTCCTTTTATCCCTTCAGTCAAAACCTCTCCTAATCAACAAAAATTGGTCCACACCATGAATACAAAGCAAGGATTTTCAAACATGCCAAAAGACCCATTTCTAATATAACCAATGGCAGGTCAATGTAAAATGTAACAGCAAAAGTATGACAAGAAAGGACTGGGAAAGTGAGATCAACAATGTTTTTTTTTCTTAAATCAATGTCTGAAAGAAAACGAGACACCATATTACCCAAACAGCATTGCACCATAAACTGAGTGTTGCAAATACATACAGCTTTGAGGAATTCCCTCTCTCGAGCATATCTTGAATCACGAATTGTAGTCGCATATGTGGATCTGAAATGAATTTTTTAGAACCATATAAAAATGTATCCAAGAAAATCTATCCTAAACTTCAAGCATTAAATCTAAAACAGAATTCATGCATTTAAAACCCATTAAACCATTATTTACTGTGCCTTGGTAACATGACAAAATTGTAGAATGTTTATGCAAAACTACTATGGACTGTATTAATCCATCAAATTTTATATCTAAGGTAGGTAGTTAGCCACAAAATCCTTCATCCAAACTACTAATGAATACCAGAGAATTCAGTTTAAGTATCCAAAAATTTCACAACTTTGGTTTACATTTGATATTGGGCCAGAAACTCATTCTTGTACAATTATGATGGTGCCTTTCAAGCACAGAGGAAAAATCTACTGAACAGCTAGCAATACGACCAATGATGCTTATTATTGTACCTGTTAGAATATCATGCAGTAATGGGAATTATAATAGTTAAATGCATTTTTCCTCAAAACAGTAATAATGAAAGAAAAAAAGGACAAGAAGAATCAATCACATGACCTCTTGGTCACATATGGTTTGATAAAATTCGAGAACCAACATCCCAAAGTTTAGGCAATTAGGTACTAGGCAAGGAGTTAGTGGTAATGCGTGCAGATAAGTTAGTCCATGAAAAGTATGTTAACTCAAAATCACTGTAGAAAATAAGTAAAAGATAACCAAGAAAAGAACATTTATCACTTGTCACTACAATATTGATAACATTGTTATAAGGTTCATTTATACAACCAATGATGTTCTTACTCAGTTATTAGAAGGTCAAGCCGTAGTCTATCAATTTGAGCTGCTCCAAGGTGTCTATCTGGTGTCATATTGTAGTCTCCGGTATAAACCATTTCTGCATCCCCTACTTTTGCATAGAACATTGCAGCTCCAATAACCTTAACATAACGATGAGCTTAAGTACTAAAACATTAATGTAAGGCTTAAAAGAGGATAGTGAAGAGATTGAAGAGGTGAGAAAACTCTAATTCTATTTCTTCTTCCAATGACCACAAAAACTAAAACAGAACTTTTATGGTAAAAAATTTCATCAACACATGATACTACACTTTTTCAGAAAACTAAATATGGCTTCAGAGATGAAGGTCACAAGCCTTACATGTCCTGCATAATAGGCACGTATCTGCAAGTCTTCATCTACTTGTACAGTCTGCCTCAAATCAACAGCAGTAACTGCACAGGGAATCAAATTAAATTATAATTTTAGATACTAATGTCAGAAGCATGGTATTTTAGATGGAAACCTGTTGTCTTCAAAAGTCCAAAATAAATACTAAACTACTGATAAGTATAGCTGAATCAGTTTTAAAATGCACACAAAAATGTAAATCATGTAAATGAAATCTACCAAGATTTATCAATTTGAAAAAACAAAACTTAAATGGCACATTTATAGCCTAAAAGGTGAACATTTTTCCTTCACTTAAAATCCCTAATACAATAGCTGCACACAATTCAAATTTCAACGAAGTCAAGACTAGAATACGCGCCAATATTCCTAGTTGCATGACTAAAGTAATAGTTGTCTAACCAAACTATAGATGGAGTACTTTAAAAGAAAAGAGGATCCTACATTACCCTTCTTCATGCACTCAGTAATTTGTTCAGAAGAGAATAGCTCCTCCTCGCCCCGTCGATCAACCATCACTTTCCGATAGTCTTCCAACATCAAAGGAGCCAAAGCTTTTGTCGGGTACTGTTTAAAATCAAATATAACTCAAGTTAAATACACATGTAGAATTATGACTTGGAAGCCAATGCTTATCGACCGATTTAGTTTCACCTTCTTTTTTTCCTATTTTCAAAAATTTAAATATATTTTCGAAAATTTGTATTCAAAGTTTCATTAAAATTATAATTTTGCTCCCTAGACTTGCTTTTTGTATTAGGCCCGGCATGAAAAAGTTGTATTTCTTTTTGGTCCCTAAAAATGAATTTACATATATATATATATATGGAAATTGGTTCCCACCGTCTCCATAAGTTACAAGGTAAGAGTACTTTTCTAAAGGAACTAAAACGAAAAACTATACAACGGATCAAAATGCAGAATTTTTGACATGGAAGGACCAAACTATGCTCCTTTTTTCACATGGGAATTTAAACATAAAACAGCATCAAGGATCAAAATATAACACTTTAGCAACTTGGAAAAACAAGAGCGGGCTGTTTCTAGAAACAGTTTTAAAAAAGGATTAAATTATAGGTTTTTTAAGCAGAAGGCAGGAACAAAAAATTAGTGAAGCACAGTGAAAATTTATAATTAAATTAAACCCAAATGTTTTAGTACAAATATTAAAATTCTATTATATTAAAGACTTCCACAAACCATTGCATATGTTCAGGCAAACATTTCATCAAACATGTAGTGGAAAAAGGACTCACCGTCATGTAAATTGGTCCACTATACCCGCAAACTTCAGTGAAGTAAGCTAAAGCACCAACATGATCCAAATGACTGCCCAAATTTTGAAAATGACAAGGCAACATTAAAACGTTAATAACAAGGAGGGTGAGGTGGTTAAACTCTTCATCATCTCCTCATAGTTGTCTCCGTTTTATATTTTAGTCTCTCTACAAGAAAATTGCAAGTTTTAGCCCCTACATAAATCCTTGTAGTGGCTAATCATTCTCAGAAAGCTTTGTAACAATTATACAAAATGGAATGTTGTTATTTTTAGGTTCGTATAATAACAAGAAAAAACAATAATAAGAGTGAAAGAAACAATTTGTATGATAGAAGGTTCTACAAAAGATGAACCTATGTCACACATACAAAAAGTATCTACATATAATCATAGAGAACCATTTGTATCTAAACATATCAAAACCCTTAGTAGATGGTTTTTTTGTGTTCTTCACAAGCCAATCATGATTTTAAAGACAAAACATCACACTTATCTTTCTCAATATTAATGTTAATCTTACCTAGGGACTAAAACTTACAATTTGGTCTCTCTTTTGTATTGACATCAGAAGTAGGTAAAAGCTTTCAGATGTTGTAAAGATGTTACAGAAACTTTCCGGTGTCATGATAAAACTTAAAATTTTCTCGTATAGAGACTGAATCTTAAAACGGAGAAAACTATAGCAACCAAGTGAATATTCCAACTTAACAATAATTAAAAATGGGAAAATGGAGAATGGAGTGAGACAAACAAGTGAGTGATGATGATGCAAGTGATGGCAGAGTTGAAATCTCGATTAGGGTCGAGAAGGGTGAAATCAGGGTAACGACGATGGTCCAAGAAGCCCATATGCATTCCACAATCGAACATGATTCGCTTGCCGTTGATGGTTACCACCACGCAGCTCTTCCCAACTTCTTGGCCGGCGCCTGCAGACAAACCATGTAAGGGTAAGATTGATGCTTGCACCATAAGAGGGGAATAGGAAAGAGGGAATACCTAACACTAGCGTTTCAATAGCCATTGATGTTTTTGCTCTGAGTCTCTACTCAAAAGATGGTTAGAGGCAATCAACAGAAGACTTTGGGTTTACGCCCCCACATCGGTTAAATACAGTACCTGGTGTTGTTGCCTGTAGCTCTGTGAATGATGTTGTTTTGAAATTTAAATATTAGAAAATATAAATAAATGAAGAAAATAGTATAAATTCAACAAGTTATTTTCTTCCTTAAAAAGTGCAATTAATAAATTCATGTAAATTTAAACCACACAAAAGTAAATTAATTATATTTCTGTTAAGCTACTGTCTTTTTATATCCGTTATTTCTAAATATCTTCTAGCTTCTTTTCTTAGATATTTTGATAATTATTGTATTTTTTTAAGTTTTTCATTACACATAATTTTGGGAGAGGATCGACATGTATTTCGACGTTCAAGTTAGTATGAGTCTGAATAAAACAGGGTAAAATTAGATAAAATAACATTACCTTTTTTTGTAAAACTTTTTTTAGCTTTTATAATGATTTGATCGATGGTCTTGGATGAACAGACCCATAACCTATTATGGTGTCCTATTTGATGCGTGTTACGTGTCAGTTTTATGCGTAAGAAGTCAAATTGACTGATTAGTTTTCAATCAACCCTTCTAACTATTTTTCGATTAGCTAGTTTATTTAGATTGTACAATGTAATGGTGTGTTGGTTTTTATGATTAGTTTTTCTTATGCTAAGCTATTTTTTTGAATTGACATAGATGAATGTTGATACAAAATTATTTTTGTATTTTTTTAAAAGCTAAATAAACTTTATTAAAAAAACAAGTAAAAACCGAACAGAATCCTATATAAATTAAAAATATAATCAAATTATAATATATATATATATATATATATATATATATATATATATATATATAAATCTAAAATACGAAACCTTTTGTTTGAGTCAGGTAGAAAAAATACGAAGACTTAAATGCAACAATTTTGTGTGGTTATATGTTTTTTAAAAGTATTTATGTAAAGCAGCAAACAGCATCAGATAAGACACATATATACATATACTACCTTTTATATTTTGCTGACTTATGGAGGGTCTTTTGTTTGAAGCACTTATATAGAGTTTGTTTATTTTTATCTTTGTCTGATTTGAAATTTCTCTATTATGGTAAAATTGTCTTCCTTATTGTATGAGTTCACACACATATAATGTTTTCTATCCTGGTATGTTTTAAAATTATCCTATATCATAAGAAAATATTATCGTGATTAGTTATGTTTTATGCTTTAATAAACATGTTTCATATGCCTTTATACATATCTAATGTTTGCAAACATGCTTAATACATGTTATATGTTGTGACAAATACATTCATATGATATTGATAACATGCTTAAATGCTTTCCAAAACTAAGTATATAAGATGCATTTCTAAATAAAAGAGATTTGTTTCAAAATGTAAAATACTTTTATCATAAGAATAAAAATATTGTTTCAAACAAAAAATCATAAAATCATGAAAATAAGACAATTAGAAAAAAAAAAAAAAAAAATCAAGAAAAAAAAAAAATAAAAAAAAAAAAAAAAAAACATGTTATTCATGTTTCTTTACTCTCATAAAATTAATATTGTTTGTCAGAGAAGAGATACTACTAAGACAAAAATGAATTAAGTTCATCTTAGATTAGTGTCTAAAATATATAAGTATTGTCTTTTGATGTTCTAGTGATAATAAATAAAACAATGTTAACGTGTCTAATATATTTTATCTAAATTTATAAGAAAAGTTCAAGTGATATTTGATTATGACTAAAAAAATAACCTTATTTAAGATATAAAATTATAATTAAAGTACAAAATTTAAAGGATAGACTATCCCTTAATTGATGACGTTTACAAGAGAATAAACGAGTTCTACAAGGTCAAATGAAGTGCTCAAAAAGCAATATGTTAGTACAATAGAAACAAAAATTGTCATATGTATGTTGTGAAAGGGTAATAAAGCATCAAACATAATGTATATGATTATATTCTTCGTGACATTGGAACCTGTATTCTCACCTGCATTCTCATGACATGTAATATGTGTCTTTCAAGTCAAAAGATTGGAAAATGAGACAGCCATAATGAAGCAACCTTCCATCATTTGAGTTTGTTAATGATGAAACAAAATAAAAAAGTATGAGAGTGAATATCTAAATTTGTATAGAAATATATACATTCATAAGGCTAAAATATATCCATTCATAGTAAAAAGGTACACTACAAATCAAGCTTAGATCTCTTAGTAAAACATGAGTTTGTCGATGATGAAACAAATTAAAAAAAAAAGTATGAAAGTGAATATTTAAATTTGTACAAAAGTATATGCATTCATAGGATTATAATATATACATTTATAATACAAAAATAAATTAGAAATCAAACTCAGATCTCTCTATAAAATATTTGAATTTTGTTGATGATGGAACAAATTAAAAAAAGTATGAAAGTGAATATTTAAATTTGTACAAAAGTATATGCATTCATAAGACTATAATATATGCATTCATAATAAAAAAACTACGAAACACTAAATGTGAATATTTAAATTTGTAAAATGTACAACATTTCCTAAAGCGTTATGTCATAGTTTCATTCCATCATTTCAATTGTTACAAATTAACATAAAGTATTACATTGGTAGCAATTTAAAATAAAGAAACTAACAAAGATCATATTTTTTTTCTTCAATATTTAGCTAATGTTTCTTGGGTTTATACATTCGTAACACAACTAACAATAGTCAATATAAAACATGTTGGTCTTTACATCCATATGGTGAAATATTGAACAAATTCTTTAATTTAAGATGTGTGAAATATTGAACAAATTCTTTAATTTAAGATGTAAGCATGATGAGGCAAATTCAATTAGTCAATTTTATCATTGGTGGGATTATTGGGTTTTCTTTCAAAACCTATAAATGACCAATCACTAGTCTTATAAAAATTGAGGGATGGATTCAAAGTTTTATCTAGAATAGAGATTTGACATCAAGATGTTTAATCATGGTTAAATGACATACTTTATATAGTCTTAAGGCTAAAGGTAGTCTTAGTGTGATCACTTGTGTGAAGTGTTGGATCAAATATTTATTACTAGGTCAAAAATTATAACCAATAGTCACGACGCGACATTTTACCAAGCTAAACATTACAATTCAATTGTAACTTAATCCACTTGGCTTCTGTTCAGGATAATTGATATCACCCGTAACATGAAGACAACCATACCTTATCCCTTCTATTAGCTTAAAATTTTCTCTATGTTTATTTTGAATTTGGTTGTTTTAATGAGATAGATTTCTAACTAAAGAGAATACCCTTTATGTTAAACATGGATCTTCAACAATTTGGTCTGATGTAAAACCTTGGATTTAGATTGTGAAAGACAAAGCTTGTTGGGTGTTGGGTGATGATAAAACTATTAATTCATGGACTAATGCTTGGTGTCTCTAATGTTTGTTTAACTTATTTCTTAAAATTATCAGATAATTTAGCTGTTAAAAATCTTTGCTAAGGTTGTTAATATTTGGGATATGGATTGGTGCATTCCTTATTCCTTAAGTTCATGAATGCTTGGTTGCAAACTTCTTTGAAATATTATACTATCATCAACAATTATGATGAAGTTGATTAGACTGAATCTAGTAATAGTTTTTTTTTTTTGTCTAAAAAGTTGCTAAGAATTTTTTCTATTTGAATGAGGAGATTCATCCTTGGTTGGGTAAATTTTGGAAGGCTTACATTTCTCTTGCTAGATCTTTGATGATATGGGAAATATTTTGAATAGGCCGCCTTTGGATAATAATTTTAAAAAAATAGGATTCATTTATGCTTGGTTTGTAACTTATGTATACACTTTTCATAAACCTCCTAACACCCCTTCTTCAAGTGTAAGGCTGTTATTCAACTTTGACATTGGCTATAAGGTGTGTTTAATCATGTGATCAATCATAACTTTCTATTTTCTATTTCGCAGGTGTTGCTAGCTAATGGAAAGACATAGGTTCGTGATATTTGATTGGCTACTATTATTCATGTAGTGTGGGGCATTTGGAAAATGAGGAATGCTTGCAAGTTTGACAATCTTATGAATTTATTTTTTTGTTAAGAATTTGATCATGACAAGAGTTCATATGACAAGAGTTCATATGACAAGAGTTCATATGGATGAAAATTTATCTAAAGAGGTGATGGATAATAATATTGACAACTTTATTATGATCAACGAGTTTAATTTTATTATTCAAGTTACTTAGACTCTTAAAATTACTATAGTTATTTGGGAATGTCCTCTTATTGATTTTGTTAAATATGATGTGAATGGTGTTGTACATGTAAGTCTTGGTTTTGTTGATCTTTGCATAAGGAGTAGAGGTGAGTATATAGGAAAATTTTCTTTTTATATTAGTATTAATAGTTCCTTGAAAGCAAAGTGGATGAGAGTCATGCTTATTATTGAGTTATTTATTGTTAAAAATTGAACTTCTTTATGGCTAAAGTGATTCTATGATTGTAAATTCTTTTAAGAATCCAAGGATTGTTCCATGGTGCTATAAAGCTTGGTGGAGATGTTGCATGACTATGAAATATGTTATTTAAAGTCCAATACATTTTTAGAGAAGGTAATAGATGTATTAATAAGCTTGCTAGTTTGCGGTTGATTCAAAGAAAAACTTTGTTTGGTTTGAGATGTTTCTTACTTGTATTTGCTAATAGGTTTGCTTTGCCAAAAAAAAGATTTTTTAGATGACTTTTGCTTCCTACACCCCTACAGCAAAGGAGAAAAGGCCAAAAATACTCTTGCCTTATAATTTAAGTCGAAACCTGAAAAATTTGTTCCAAAATATTCTACGAATCATGTATTCTAAAAATATTGTTTTGGAAGTTTTGTATAATAGCCATTTTAAAACATTAATATCACTATTCCATAATATGTTTCCATAAGTCATAAAAAAATGTTCAAGAAACTCCAATTTGAAAAGAAAACTTGTTTGAGTAAGTACTTTCCAAAATGTCCATTCTAGAAAGTCTCAACAAAGAAGGAATCAAGTTTCAAATAAAATAACAATGATAAAGTGAATATTCTAAAAAGTTGTGGGGGTTGCAAGTAACAATTACGGGATGTTGTAAGACCTAAGAAATAGCTTTAGAAAAAAAAACATGTTAGAATTTAGAATTTAGTTTTAAAAATAAGTAAGATGGCATTTGAATATTTTATTATTAAAAAAAATCCATATAAATATAAATTCAGGGTTTTCTGCCTTCTCTCTAGATTTGTTATCTCATTTATTATTAGATTGACTATTAGAGTCTGAAATTAGACTCGATGATTAAAGTAAGATCGTTTCATCAAAATCTTAGATTGAGTAAGTTCATTTTTTATTCCTTTTTCTTTTGAGTCAATTTCAAGTCTTTCTAGTCACTTGAGTCTGAATGATTGTTGCATGTAGTGTTTCTATAATCATGATTAGTCTTTGTTATTTCAGGATTCTAGTGATGTGTTCTGATAATTGGATTCTATGGTGCAATTAGACTATCCCTAGGTTTTTGGAACTCTTTGTGAATTTAGGTAAGGGAAACTAGTTTTATTTTTCAATAGAATCCTAGGTTAGAAGGCCTGGATGTTGGGGTACGTGATCACCAGTTCCAAATTTCTTGCAGGATTTGATTGGAATTTCATATATATGTTTGATGATTTTGAAGTTGTGAATTAAAAATTGATTTTGAAAGTAATTATTATATAAAATATTGTTGATTGATGTGATGTGTGATCATGACATAATATTTTTGGAAAATGAAACACCTGTATTAGGATTCTTCAATATGTGTATTGTATGTGGATTTAATCAATAAGGAGATATCCTAACTTTATTGGTATATTAGAATCATATAAATGAAGATATCCAGGTAAGAGTCAAAAGAGTTTCATATGACTGCACTACGGTATGAAAAAGAATTGATTGGACCATATCATACGGATTATAATGTGAAAAAGAATTGATTGAACCAGATCATATGAATCAACATGTTCATATAACTCGTTATAGTGTGAAGAAGAACCGATTAGACTAAATCATATGAATTAACATGTTCATTTGATTATGATACGTTGTAAAAAATAACAGATTGGACCAAATCATTCTATCACTTGAGTGTGACATGTTAATAATAATGTGATATATGAGATGAATTATTAAAACTTGATGTGTTGTAATTTGATTGGAATAAAAATTTAATTTATCATTTTATATTTTAAAACTATCTAACTTATCCTTCTTTTTGTGTATTTTTTTTTTAAATTTGTGATGATGGTATATTATACGTTAATAGAAGATTTTGCAAGTAATATGATTCAAATTGATAAAGAAACTTTATTTTATTTTAATTTGTGACTATACGAATATATTTCTATCAAATCGACATATTTTAAATATATATATATTTATAAAATATATATTTATTATATATATATATATATATATATATATATATATATATTATCACATTTATAATTTATGCTAAATATAGTTATTATCATAAAAAAACATGAGATGTTACGAAAGCAAAAATCTTCCTTGATTTACATCCAGAATTCTGTTTAGTATCCCTACATTTTTTTATGATTATTATTTTCTTTCCTAGCAAAAGTACATGCTTTTCTACACACATTTTTATTAATTAAAATATATAATTTTATTATTTTTATGAGTAAATAATGAAAAAATAGAGAAATAACATAATTTAAAAAATATATACACACACATATAATATTATAAAAGTGGTATTAAAAAATTATTTAGTCGTTGTTTTTTTAAAAAAAAATAAGTTATTTAAATATTTAAAAAATATTAAATTATTTATTTTATTAACTAAATAAAATATTTTTAATTGTCCCAAAAAATTGACACCAACGAAAGTTATCAAATAGTATGTCTTCTTTATATAATGGTATACATATATTTTTATTTTCTAGAAAACAAATAATTGTTTAAATATGAGATGTTAATTTAGTTGAAAGGTCATATTCTCATATTGATATTTTTTAAGGTGTTAGTCTTTAAAAAAATTATATATAGTTTATATAATTTAGTAATTAATCCTTTAATCAACTTTACAATCACTTTTATTATTTTTAGATGAAAAATAAATAATAATAATAATAATAATAATAATAATAATATAATCTCTTCTTATTAATTATTCTATCTCTTCCTATCTATGATATTTTTTTAATCGATTTAAGGTTTTTTAAAGAATTAGTTAAAAATAATAAATTTATTTCTAGTTTCTATTGTTGTTTTAAAATTAGTTTGGTCCTCTTTAGAAGTTAGTAATTAGATGAAATTTTGAAATTTATAAACATTTATATTCTCAAATTAAAATAAAAAATATATCATTATTTTAAATATTTAATTTCTTTTAGATAAAAGATATAAATTAATTAAGTACTTTCATATACATATACAACTACCAAAGAGATTTTACAAAAATAACATTTTTTTTCTAAAACATATTATAAATAGAGTAGATGACGTATATACTATAATATAATATAATTTAATGTAATATAATATACCATAATATGATATAATATAATATAATATAATTTATTATAATAATATAATATAATGTAGGATGATATGACATATTATGTGAGTAAAAGTTAAAAACAAAACATTTAATACGTTTTTTTTAAATAGTAAGAATGAAAAACAGTAAATATGAATACAAAAATAATAAACAATAGTAGAATTTACAAAACATAATTAGATAAAAGCTAATTTCCTATTTCTCGCATTTAATATAGAGATGATATATTGACAATTCCATTTACTAATATAACTACCTACCAACTTCCTTTAATTCATTAATTATTTATGTATATTATTATTATATTATGTATGATTGATTTATTTATATTATTATATTATTGTATAATTGAGATCATTTTGACCTCATATATGATCAAGATCACACTCTATCCATTTCATATGTAACCGGAAATCTTTAAAAGCTTTAAGATAACTTCTAAACCAAGTACATGATTAATTCTTAATTAAGTACAACTTTAAATCCAATTAAATATGATAAATAGATCTTAATTAATACGAGATTAAGAATTCTATCCATATTATTCAAGTCCCTTCCAAATCTATTTATAGATTGAAATTGAAATAGATAGGATTATATTTAATAATATTTATTTTTTACTATTATTCTTAAATTAATTTAAATGTGGAAGCATATTTAAAAGTAAAAAATAAAAAGAAAGGAGGAGATCTAGTGAGTACTAATAAGAATAATTATAACATAATTAATAGTTTTACTTGAATTTATGCAACTACTTCCTCACAAGACATTCTAAATCTAACAAGTTAATGTGCAATTAAACCATTCTACGCGTGGGTGGGTTGTTTGTCCGCACACTATAAACCAGCTAAGTTGTTCTCTTCCCACTGCTAACCTACGCCGCTGCGCGCACTACCGCCCAAAATATCAAGCCCCACATCCCTCGCACGCTTCCGCCTCACGTTAAACCCCACACACTAAGGATCAGATTACCAACATCGAAGAGTTAAAATTGCAGTGAAGTTTCACTCATAGGCTCACTCTCACTGTTTAACTAAAAAAATCAGCTAACAAAGCCAAAACGCCTTTTTCTCTGCAAAAGCACACTAACTCACTCACTCACTGTTTGTTTATTCATTTGTTAAATCTCTCTCTAAAACAGATTTAAATCGCAGATATAGAGAGAGAAACAAACAAGACAAAATAAACATAAGGAGAAAGAAAGAAAGGAGAAGCAAAAGTATCTGTTTCTCTCTCTTCTATCTCTCTTTCTCTTCTTTTCCTTCACACTCTCTCTTTCTCTCTCTAAAACCACCGTTTTCGAGGTCGCCATTTTCTGGCTCTATATATATATATATATATGGTGTATAATCCGTGTTTTGTTGTGCTTGAGTGCGATTTGGAATCTGGCGGTGCGAGCAGTTGAATGTGAGTGAGAGAGAGGATTTCTATTTTCGGATTCGCGGTTAGATCGGCGATGGCGGAGGTTTCCGGCGACGCGGCGCTGTCGGTGTCGGGATCATTCAGGGAGGGGAGAGGCTCGGCGAGGCGCCGCGGCGGAGTCAGGCCGCCGAGCATGGACGCCGACGAGTTCATGAACCTGCTGCACGGTTCGGATCCGGTGAAGGTGGAGCTCAATCGCCTCGAGAATGAAGTTCGAGGTGCGGAAATGCAGCTCGATCCGAAGAGTTCTTCGCCGTGATTTTTTGTGGTTTTTTGAGTTTTGAGTTTTTTTTTTTTGTTTGTTTGTGTTTGCAGATAAGGACAGGGAGTTATCAGAAGCGCAGGCTGAGATCAAGGCCTTGAAGCTTTCTGAACGTCTCAGAGAGAAGGCCGTTGAAGAGGTTAACGCTAATTTTTTTAATTATTATTCATTATTATTGTTTTTTGTTTTATTGATTGATGTCTTTATTTGAAGATTGTAATAAATTATCCATATTTGTGAAATGCTAGTAGGCTAGTTACTAATTGCCAATTGATCACCGGTTGGTTGTGGTTGTTGGTGCTAAGTAAGAAGGTCCTGTGTTATTTTCTAGTGTGAGTGAACATATTGTTGGCAGTTTTTGGAAATGTTTCAGTGCGGGTGCTAAGTTTGGACGTTGGAGTTATTGCTGTGAAAAATGAATTCAATTCTTTCCGTTTATTTGTCCCAAGTGCATTGGAGGATGCTCTTCACGCTGAACCAACCTCTTTTGGTTTGCATTGATGCTACCTTTCCCTTTTTGGCTGTGTAGCAATTTCTCTAGCATTCTGTTTGTTTAAAAAGTAGTTTTGAAAGAAAGTGTCATGGTTAAGTTTTGTACTCTCGCCCTGTAGTCATTCTGCTAAACGCTCTCTTGTGTTTGGCCACATGTGGAAAATCTATTACTGAATACCCTGTACTAATGTTTTAGGATAACTTAACTCCCTCGCCTCTCGTAATGGATGCTGGAATCACACTTCTCTATTTATTTTTTGAGTTACATTTTCCTCTCCATAGACATTTTTTGTTCATTTAGATGTGTACAAGCTTCATAGGGATGATTTTTCTCTTTGAGTGTTTCTTACTATCATTGGCGTCGTTTGAATGTTGATTTTGGCCTAACTTCAAGTCCCACATCAGTGGGTTTATTCTTAGGGGGGGAGGTTGTGAGTTATAAAAAAAACTCCTCCTCCTCCCATTTCAATGTACCAAAACATTCTCTTCTCCCTTTTAATAGAAGTAGTGCCATTGTGTGGTACCCGGAGATTAAGCTATTTGCTGAACTCCGTTCAAAATTTTTTTTGTCTAGTTTCTCTAATTTTAATATTCAATATTATTAGGGGGAAATCTCAATATTTTCCAACAAGTGGTATCAAGAGCTAAGGTTCTGTCCGAATTCAGAGTCGATGGAGGGGGCCTCAAATATTCCAATTGGGGTGTCGGGTTCTTCGTCATCATGGTCGAGGTTCCCGATTGCCAGTCAGAAATTAGCGGTGGAAATATTTGATGGAACTGGCCACTTTGGGATGTGGCAAGGAGAGGTCTTGGACTCTCTTTTCCAGCAGGGTCTTGACATTGCAGTTGAAGAAGAGAAACCAGAA
>Ga0209489_101793_pt1 | contig 44099 bp, 27 predicted proteins | sample SiratrowhiteBW_FD_187527 | JGI IMG/M metagenome (GOLD analysis project Ga0209489, IMG submission 187527) | Root nodule microbial communities of legume samples collected from California, USA - Siratro white BW (SPAdes) (version 2) | ecosystem: Host-associated > Plants > Roots > Nodule | place... | reverse complement strand
AAAAAAAAAAAAAAAAAAAAACAAAAAAAAAAAGATAAATCAGTTAAAGTGGTGAATTGAAAATATATATGATATCATAATTTCAAAGCCTTCTTATATTTAATGATAATATATATGGCTAGATGTCATTCATAGGACCTATATCTATATTTTATATATATATATATATATATATATATATATATATATATATATATATATTATATATATATATATATATATATATATATATATATATATATATAGATAACGCTTCGAGTATTTCAATTAATCTGAGCTTACGTATAAAATTAGCATAGCATTAATTGGGATTGGCAAACAAGCCCCGACTATAATATGGGGAAAAGAGTTTTGCAAAATAAATATAGGTAAAAGAGGATTGTATATATGTAATTCAACCCTGAGGTTTTCAATACTTAAATAATCATAGATCAGGGTGATTGATATTTTAGTATGTATATTTATACGCCTTAGTTTTTCTTTTAATTTTTTAAAGATATGTTATCGTTGACTTTAAAAGGGTAAATTTTATTGTATTTTATCATTTAATCTTTCCCTTTTTCAAATACATCTCCTAAAAAAATATATATCCAGAATCCATTTTTTTATTAATTGTATTTAAACTACTTCTTAGAAATATATTTCTATAATTTCAACAGCTTTAAGGAAATCATTAAGCATAAAGAATTTTGTAGTTACATTTATATCTTATAAAAAGAATAAATTAATATTTTATACTATTAAAATAAACATAATCAATTCATCGTTTTGTATTAATTTTCTTAAACTTTCCTTACCGATGTACCCAAAGGGAAAAACTTAAATCCTTACCTACCAAATGATTGTTTTAATTATATTCGTAGATATTCGTGGTTGGTGGAGCAACCATGAAAATTATAATACTTTTAACTGAAGAAAAAAAATAACAATACGAAGAGGAGACAAAATTCAGTAACATGTGTTCTTTTATTCTTATTTGAAGAGGTCACATAATTAAAGATAAAACACTATGAATCAAAAAATTCTGTTTTTATATATACTTAGATATTTTATTTATATAAATTTGATATTTTGTAACTCGAATTGAATTAGAAATAGAATGATTTTGGGATTAAAAGATATATAACTTGTATCTCAAATTCAAACTTTTAGAGGTTCTTTAAGTTACTTCAATATGCCGCTGTATTCAGCTGATTTACCCAAACCTTTCATCTTGATTCTTCTTTTCCCTAACATGTTCAATCTCTGACCTCACTTTTAATTTATTTTTTATTTTGAATGTGATAACAGGTTATATGGATATAGTTATTTTGAAATGTTAAATTTATACTTTTACAATTTTTATATACCTTAAAAAGAAACTAATTTTAGAAAAATTATTCATATAACGATTTTACACTAAAAAAAGTTTTAAATTTTTCAGTTAAGTTAAAGTTTGTTAAAATTTATCTTTTTTAATAAATAATAAATAAATAAATATATAAAGTAAGGTATTAGTTATGATTTAACCCTTTTGCAAATTTTATATTGTATCTTGCTTAAGTATTCTTCAAATATTGCAATCAAAAAATTATAAGACTATATTAAGTATATAACATTTTGAACTTTACTACATGCATCAGGATGGAGTTTGCAATTCCATAAAAATAATATAAGTTACGAGTCCAACAAATGTAATTGGAATAGCTCTATTTTCTTGGTAATATTTTAGAAGTTTAGTACTTTTAATAACAAATTTTTGCGATCCATATCTAGAATAATGATGATATCTTCTTTTATTTATCCACCTCTAGAATAATGATGATATCTTCTTTTATTTATCCACTCCTTATCATATCTTACTGGTTCTCACTGTTAAAAATTTGTATTGCATTCTCAGTAAAGATGTGTGAAATTTCATCCCTTCATATTTTTGACATTATTCTTTATCTGACTTAAAACATTGTTTGATTGTCCTTTGCTAATTTATACTTCTTAACATTCCAGAGTTTATTTGCATAAGAATCTAAGATCTATAAAGTCTAAGTTATGTTAATTTAATAGGTACATATAATGAGCTTCCTCTAGTATTTAACCCTGAATTATTATTTCATTTGTTACATCTAACTATAAAATCATTGATTAACAGATGTTTTTCTTGAATTGGTGGGAGAATATGTTCTTCACGACTTTCATTTAAATATATTCTCACCCCAAAAATAAAAATACTCATAATAAAATCTTAGGGTTTCAGTACTTATTACGACAAACAAATTTATAATGTATTAAACTGTAGTGTTACCTAGCAAATGAATATGATCATGAATATTTCTTTACTTCAAGATTAATGGATTACAACATACCTAATATCGAATGATTCATTTAAAAAAATAGTGTGTTCAATAATTAAGCTAAAGTACCTTGCTAAAATCAGAGTTTTCAAGTATAACTTCGTTTTTTCTTTCACTTATAAATTATGGTTGCAAGCAATTTTAGTAAAAAGAAATGAAAATTGACCTAAAAAAATATAACTTTATTCCAGTTAAAAATTTAAAATTATACATTGAATTATAACTATTCATTGTGATACCTCTATGCCTGACTTGTTATATAAATAACTTTTACAATGACAAAAATTGCACGATTTTCAGTCAATTTTCCACTATATACAAGAGCAAAATGATTATACTTTGTAGATGTAGTATACAAATCAAATGAATAGTTTAAGTTTGAGAATTAAAATATGCATGTTATAAAAGAAAAAGCCTAGTTTCTTGTTTTGAACAGAGTGCACATGGACATTATAGAATCCTTCTATATACAATATTATTTTAATGAGAGGGCTAAAGTTCAAGATTGCATAGGTTGCATGTTCTGGCTCAATTTGACATTATTGAAAGAGGTTGGGTTTGACTTTCCCATTGAAGACGAACATGGTTTGTATTTTTCTATAACTCTTAGGGTTCCAATGCTAGATTTATACATACCATTTTTAGAACTTTGTCAATTATGATGAAGCTACATGAAATGGTAAAAGTAAACCTAAATTTAATGAATGGTTCAGATATGGTGAAGAGCTTTAAATTGAGCAACAAGCCATAGTTTGAATATGATAAGGTTTCGAAATTGGAGAAGAGAAATCAAAGGTTTCTTAAATTTCCATGCATTCTCTATAGTATAGGTCACGGGAACAAGCAAACATGTGTTCAGCTAACTTTGTGCCACACACAATTCTCATACATTGAATCTGAAAGTCTTCTTCATTAAAATATACTGCTAACTTCCCTACAAAATTTAGGTACACTTTTTAATAGAGTTTTTTGAAGTTGTTTTTTTAATTAAAATAAGACAATAATTAAATGTATTAAAACGTTAGAAAAATATATGACTGTTGTTTTCCAACAAAAAAAAATGTTAAGGAGAATGTTGGGAATCTACCTTTGTTGAATTGCATGATTAATTTTTCTACAGAAATGTCTTGTTCATGCTATTTTCGTACACCATTATATCATTAAAAATATTAATTTAAAATGATTACTTTATAAACAATTTTACTAATTTTACAATATTATCAATATAAAACTATTTAATACCAATATATATATATATATATATATATATATATATATATATATATATATATATATATATATATATATAAAAGGAGAATCGACTACCTAAATCAATACATAATTGTACTATATGAAAATGCAAGTCGATCCAGAAGTGGTCGGCTAATATTAGGCCAACCAAACACCACACGATACAGTCAGTCTTACGCACACAAGTTATTAAATCAAATAGATATAAACACCAATTGGAAGGTCATGTTGTAATACTCTAGAAAAATAGTTATAGAATAAAATTTAATTTTAGAGATAAATTTAATAACAGTTAAATATTTTTTTAAGAGAAGAGTTGTTTAAGTAAATAAAAAATACTTATTTACTTTTTATTTTTATAACAACCACCAACTCTCTCTCCCTAAAAAGATATTCTGTTTTATTCTAATAAAAACTATTAATTCTCTCTTTCTAAGATATTCTATCTCTCTTAGAAGATATTGTATTTTGTTCTAATAAAAACCACCAATTATCTCTAAGAAGATATTTTATTTCTCTAAAAAGATATTCTGTTTTATTCTAATAAAAACTACCAACTCTCTCTCTTTTTAAGAAGATCTACAGTTTTATGAAAACCAACATCTCTCAAACAAATCTCTTTAAAATTTTCTACCTTTTCTCTAGATTTGCGATTTCATAGATTATCAGATTGACAATAAGAAGACACCCTTAGATTCCTAGCATTGAGTAGATCAAGAGTGTCCGATTAGATTCTTGAACAGGGTTAGGTTGCTTGTGATTTTAGGGTTTTGAGTATCTCTACTCTATAGAGGTAAGGGAAGCTAGTTGTATGTTTTTTTATAAATGTTTGTCTCCTTTGACATAGAAATTTATCTATAATATTGATATTTGGTAAGGGAAGCTAGTTGCATATTTTTTTATAAATGTTTGTCTCCTTTGAAATAGAAATTTATCTATAAGGTTGATATTTGGTAAGGGAAGCTAGTTTAAATGTTTTTCATAATATTGTAATTATTTGTTTATTAATGAATTGGATGAATGTTTATGTATTGTATGATGTAATATCAATGTTTGTGAATGATGTGGTGTGTAATCGAGACATAGTATCTTCAGGAAAGGAGATACCCGTGTTGAGATTATTAGGATGTGCATTGTTTGGGGATTCTAAGGAGGTATCCTGACTCTACTGGTACATTGGATTCACATGGATGAAGATTACCAGTTGGTGAAGAGTCGAAGGAGGTTCATATGGTCCTGTCCGAGGTTTGAAATATGAGCCCGATCGGAATATGACATATGGATTAACCCTGTGCATACGGGATCCGAGGTTTGAAATATGAGCCCGATCGGAATAAACTATTCGGAACAGTTAGGTGGTATATGATAGGTGCACACCTCTTGATGTCTAACTCAATGCACGGGTCTTCCGGAAGTAGAGAGTCTAGTGTCTTTGTTTGTGAGTCAGTGTATGTATGATGTGAGATGAATTATGAAAGATTGAATTGTTATTGTTTTGTTGAGATAGAAATCCAATTTATGAAAATATATATTGTTTTGAAAACTCTCTAGCTTACCCTTCTTTTTGTGTGTTGTTTTTAAAACTGCGATGATCATGTAAATATATATTGTTTTGAAAACTCTCTAGCTTACCCTTGTGTGTTGTTTTTAAAACTGTGATGATCGTGTATATGACACGGGAGCAGAGAATTTGACAGGTGGTGTGAGTCCTAGTAAATTGTGATGAAGAAGCTTTATTTTTATTTTATTTGTAATTTTACAAAGATATTTTATTAAATCTTATGCGGAGAAGTATAATTTGAAATACATGATGGATGTATGAATTTTTATATTCAAGTTTATTATATAAATTTTTTTATGCAATAAAGTTTCTATTATATGAAAAATATGGGATGTTACACACGTTGTGCCATAAGCTCATTCACTCCAGGGCCCATACAAATACTATAAAAGGAAAGGTAGTCCCCATAGAATTAGGTACTCTTACTTTATTCAATTTTATTCTACTTTACTCAAACTTATACTGACTTGATTGTCAGAATACATGCAGAACTCCAGCTAAAATTGTATATGACCGAATACTTAAAGAACTATTAAAACAATCAATATCACTAAACAGAATAACTAGAAGATATTATTATTTATTAGAGATAACCGATCTCTAATAAAAACAATATCTTAAAAGAAAAATATCAAAAAATCCAAAATCAATAATTCATAAGCCATACTCAAATACGGTTATTAATCTAGAGTTATAAGATAACAAATTTATAAACAAACATATATATATATATTATCTCAAACCTATTCAATATGATACATAAACTCATAATTTCGTATGGCAATTAACTCTTATTTAAGGTTTTATGATTTTAAATAAACAAAATACCTTCATATCAGTCTATATTTATATATTATTTTTTAAAACAAAAAGAGAAAATGTATTGCGTGGCACCGACCATATAGACAAATGGAGATGAATAATGGTTACACGTAAGCATGTGATTAGAAATATACTTCTTCCATGATTGACATTAAAACAATTCCATTTTGAATCATTCAGGTAATGATCCTATTTTTAAGATGATAATTAAACAATAAAATATAATTTATTATTTCAACACCAGTGATTGAAAAAAAAATAAAAAAAGACAAAGTTCAAATAGGTATAATTCGATATTTTTCACAATCATACAAAAGTGTAAACACAGGGCTGAAAAGCTGCGAATTTTGGCTGTCTATATCCAACATTTAAACATTTTAAATGTTACTTTTTTTTTATGTGGTTTGTATATTTAAAGGAAAAAATGACGTCATAGATGACATCATGAACAATGTTGTCGTACCAACGTCGTTTAATTCAATATTTCATTGCTTTTTCCCATTTCATATTTGCATTGACAAAGGAATTTCAATTGTCTATTTCTTCTTTTATATATTAGAAACAGAATTTCGGCCACAACAGAGCCCAAAGCCCAAAATATTATACAATTTGTATTCACTGTTCATTCTTTATTTATAGAAGTTGTGTAATTCATCTATTTAATTTTTTTATAAATGAAATTCAGGTTTTATTTACATAAAAATAATTAATATTAAATATTAACACATTCTTGTAAGATTTTTTAAATTATCTCTTAAATTAGTTGCTTTGGTTAAATATTTTAGTTATTACATTGTTTATTGACTTTTAACTTTAAGCATTTTCAAGTAAGTTTTTATTAAAAATATTTGTTAATGTTCACATTTTTTAAATTATTTCTTAAATTAGTTGCTTTGATTAAATATTTCAATTATTGCATAGTTTATTGATTTTTTACTTTAAACATTTTTAACTAATTTTTTTATTTTAGTCTAAATTATTTCTATCATCTCGCTTGATTAATTTATTCATGTTCTTTCTAATCTTCTCTAATTTGCTGTTTTTTTTCTCTTTAAAAGAAAATTAATCAGCAAATTTAAAAATATTAAACGAAAAAAAGGAGTTAATCAATGAATTAGATATAAAAAGAAATAAAAGTTATATAATCTCATAAATGATAAAAATAAAAATATTTGATTAAATTAAAAAATGTTTTAAATATTTAACATAACAAAAACAATTCAGTAAAAAATTAATTAAAAATATTTAAATCTATAAATATCTTTTGTATTATAATTTTTGAAAGGTGAAAAAATCAACATTGTTTAAAAGTATAACAATAAATCATGTTTCTAATAAGTACGAGGTATTTAAAAATGGTTTATATTCAAATTAAGAAACATTGACTTTGGAAGGTTAAAAAAATATGAGAAAGAGAAAGTAGTAGTAGGATTAAAGAGACTTTGAAAAGGGTGCCATGGAAAATTGGAAAAAATAAAAAATAACGTGGAAAGTGGAAGATGCGTGGCGAAGAGAGGAGCATCCACGGAGGAAAAGGTACTTGAAAGATCCTTCGGTGGAAGATGAAGATGAAGAAGCGTTGCCATATAAACACGTGTCCAATATGCATGCTTCAATAAAGTCAAACTTATAAGCACTCAAATCAAAAAGACTATTTATGAATATTAATGCTTATCTCTCTTCATTTATGTCTTTTGTTTTTTAATTCGAAAAATAGTAATTAAAGAAAGGAATACATAGAAAGAGGTTAAAAAGGATCCTCTTTAAATTTGGAAAACAAACATGAAAAGTGTAAAAAGAAACAAAAGAAATGTTTATATTATATTTTATTGATATTATAAAAAAATTAAAGTAATTAAATTTTCTTTATACAAATGAATATGAATTAAAATTAAAAGATATTAACTTATAAAATTAATGGTGTGATAGGAGATGGTTGTTAGATTATGAAATGTCAAAATTTACAATAATATTTAATATGAACCATTTGTGTAAAAGATTTATAGAAGTAATATAAAAAGCAATAAAAATATAATGAAGAGCTAAATTATTAAATTATAAATATATTTAATATCTGATAAGAAAGTAAAATATCGCTAAACTTTAAACTCTAAAAAAAATAAAATTATAAATATTAATAGATAAATTCATTTAATCTATCACATGCAATTAAATATTATTGATGCTTTTAAAATTATCTTTAGTGTTGCATTAAAAGTGATGGAGTATTTTAACTAGTGATATAAAAGACATGCTATAAAGTTACAAAATATTAATTACCTCTTTTCTTTTAAGTATTCTTTTAACAAAAAAGTTGTCTTTTATATATGCATTTTAATTTTATAACAAAATAATACTCTTAATCAATAAATAACAACAGATTTTAGTTATAATAACGAGATAAGAATATAACGGCATAAAAAGATATAATAATACTTAAAATTATATTAAAAAAAGTTAGATGATCTTTTAAAATTTGGATCAAAATAACAATGAAATATATCTTTTAATATTTGTGTCAAAATATCATCATAGTATTGAATAGAAAATTTTCCAAATAAATTAAAAAAAAAAAAAGCAATAAATAAATCTCATTTGCTGAAACAAAGTTACTAAAACAAAACATCTATCTTTCTGTATTGTAAATAAAAAACTAATATAATTCATTTAAGAACTATTAGGAAGTAGAAAATTAATACTTTTCACAGTACATGTTTGCAGTTTCGTAATGTCATATAAAAATTAAAAAAACAAAACTTGTTCAGAAAAAATTAATTATTTTTTATTGAAACCCTTTTCATGATTCAGCCCTTTCTCTGCAACTCATCACTGCCCACGAAAAATTTACTACAGATAGAAACCCTTTCTCTCTTATTCCGCCCCCTTTTCTGCCATCGGCTATTCGGTTATTTATTATTGCAAGTTCCAACACGCACTTTTAATTACATCACCGCCAAAAAAATATACTAAAGAAAGAAATCCAATTAATAAATTCAATAAATAAAATAAACGCAATTTCGAATTTGGAAAAAGAAACATTCATTTCAACTGCAACATTATTTACATGACATCACTTTGTCCATTTTACAACAAACTCCTAATTACTCCTATTTCACTCTTTCTAAAACCCGAACCGGTAACCCGCCTCTTAAAGTAGCGGTTAAACCCGGGGCGAACCGGAGCTCCTGATCCGGTTCAACAACCCGAATGTCAAACCGCCGAACCAACGCCACAACGACGCACTTCATCTCCGTCAAAGCCAAATCCTTCCCCAAACACACCCTTACACCAGCCTGAAAAACCGGGTACTTGAAAGGACACGGTGGGACGAAAACTCCGTCACGCAACCACCTCTCGGGCCTGAATTGGAGGCAATCGGGGCCCCAAATGTTTTCCATCCGGCCCATGGCGTAAGGGTGATAGGTGACCCGACTCCCTTTCCGTACAAAAGTACCATCTGGCAACACGTCATCCTCCTTGGCGAACTTCGAATCGAACTGAATGGGCGGAAACAGCCGCATGCTCTCGTGAACCGCCGCGCTCAGGTAATGCATTTCGCGAATCTGTTCAAACGTCGGGGGCTCCGGGCCCGGGCCCACCTCCTCACGGATCAGCGCCTCCACCTCCGGGCTTTTCGACAGCAGCATAAAAAAGCCCGTCAACGCGGACGCGATCGTGTCGCGGCCCGCCAAGAGAAAGCTCACCACAATATCTCTCAAGTAAGCGTCGTCGTCCACCGATCCCATGAACCGCGAGAGAAGGTCGTTGCGCGAGTTGAACCCCATTTCCCTCCTCTGCTTTATCATGCCGTGTGCGACGTCGTTTACGACCTTGATCGCTTCCTTCAGTCGTTTCTCCGAACCGATACCCAGAAGCCGCTTTGCTTTCCAAACAAACGGCGACGAGGCCATGGCGCGTTCCGCGGAGAGTTTGGAGGCTAGGTCAAACGCGTCGGCGAGTTCCGACACGGGAAGGTTCGGAAGGAGACAACCCGGGTCAAGACCGAACGATATTTTGCAGATGTTGTCGAACGAGAATCTTCTTAGTATGTCCTGCAAATCCAAGACCTTTTCCTTGTTCATTTGGCCACGCGCGGTTGCGACCGCGATAGGGAGCAAGCGCGCGTGGATCTCCTCGTTGACCAACTCCATCGCGTAGGAGCGAATCGCGACGCTTCCGAGTTCAAGACTGGCCATTTTGCGTTGAAAGCGCCAGGAATCGCCGTCGACGTTGAAAATCCCATGGCCGAGGAGGTCGCCGAGGATGGCGGAGAAGGGTTTCCCTTTGGGGTAGTTGTGGAAATTGGTCTTGAGAATGTACTCGACGTTGTCGGGGTTGGAGGTTATGGTGTTCCCCAAGACATGCACATGGATGGTGCCCGATGGGGACTTCCGGAGAAGGTGGGTGTACCAGTCGCAGAGGTTGGCGTACTTCTTGGCCCAGCTCACGGTCATGTAGCTCTTGCAGAAGTGGCAGTTACACCATGGCTTCATCCTGGTGATGAAAACCAGGAAAGAGAAGAAAGAAAAGAGGAGGGTGAAGGAGAAGAAGAAGAAGCCGCAGGTAGCAGACATTGATTGAAGAGAAAGAAAACCTTGGAAGCTCATCTCTCTATTTTTTAATGCAATTAAGAATAGAACTGTGAAGAGCGAGGTGGGAAACTCTGATATATATACATATATAATGGATTCGGTTCACTGTAGTACCACTTCTTCGCAGTAGCAATACAATGGGCAGGTATAGTCATCCAAAATTCGTGTGTGGTTTTTCTTTTTTCTTTTTGGGCTATTATTTTTTAATACTAATAATAAATGGAGAAAAGGAATGGAACGGTGGAAGGAGAGGGTTGACATGGGAACACGTAGAAGGCGTAGGCGTCAACTGGCATGAGTAACGCGTGCGCAAAATAACGCGACAGGAGAAGAGGAGTTGCTGGGACATACGTCGTTGTTGTTGGCTCTTAATTTCGCCCACGTGAGTGAATTGTTTTGGGTTGTGTGGGGCAAAGCTTTTGTATATTTCGGCTCTGTCTTTGGACTCTTTACAGTCCTAACCAGCCGTCACTAGGAGAAATAACTGGTGCCAGTTGCGTTAACTCCTAGTTCAAGTGGTTCCGTTTTTCCACTAGCCTTAGATTTTGTCTTTTTTTAAAAAAAAAAATTATCTGATGTCGGCATTTTGTTTTGGGCCAGGTAAAGTGTGTTTCCGGCTGTGACTGCTGAGCTCATAGAACGACCCGTGCATTCCAAGTATCACTTTCGTTTGAAAACACTTCATTCTACTGCGTAATGTTTTCCCACGTTTTACTTTCTTTAAAAAAAAAAAAAATTGTGTTTGATGTCCCAGTCGGCAAGGTTATTATTTCTCAAAAATTCACTACAATTATGGAGCGACAAAATCCCATTACCCACGATTGGAACACGATGTTAGGACTGCCCCCAATATAGGAATGAGATTGATTTTAGTATAAATTTTAAAATTGTTACTGTTGAGTGTTTGCTACTCCATTCAGTGTATCTAAATTTAAGAAACAATTTCTCATTTTCAAATAGTTTTAATCGTGTATTTAGTAAGATGAGTATAGCTAATTAATACCTTTTATTGAGGATAAGTAAAATAGACTTAAATAGTTTCAAGATAACATTAAATACATATTAATCCATAAGGATAAAGTTATTTATACGTTAATTCATTTTGTATGAATAACGCGTGGTAACTGTTTTCAAGATATTTGAATTCATCTCTTAAGACTGTGAAGGTATTAAAGAAATGAATTAATTTTGTTGAGATCAGAAGTGATTATTATTTATTTCCTTCAGGCCATTCTCATCTCTACATTGAATCCCCTTTATTTCAACATGTATTAAATTCATTCATGTGTCCCTTTTGTTCAGTGTTCATGTCTCACATATTGCATGCTCTTCACCGCTGAAGATGTTAGATATCATCCAATTCCTGCTTCATTCACCCTCAAATCAATGTGTAATAAGAGACAGATGCCTCTCTATATAACACAACTTATAATATATGGTTGCTTTCGAAATCAATGATTTTTCAAGATAATATTATCTTTAAAAGATATGTAATTTTAATAATGATAAAAAGCATCTTCAGAAAACTAAAATAAAGTAAAAAGAGTTAAGAGGAAAAACAAATTCTAAAGATGTAGTAAATTTTAGAAATAGATAATTAATTAGTTAGAATTTTAATTTATATTCTTAACAAATTACTTTTATAGAATTAAACATTTCAAACATTTAACACTTAGTAGGTAATTGTTTTCTTTTTAATTAACAGGTATCCCTTTCCACTATCTTGTTAGTTTCTTTTGTGATTTTTTTTTCTTCACTGTGTTTTAACTTTCCTTTTATAGTGTTTTTCATGGTGAATTTTGTATCATAATTTTAAAATATTAATAAGGATAAAATCAAAAAATAATTATAAACAAATTAGAAGAAAATTGAATTATATACATATTAAATTAGAAAAAAGTTGAATTATATACATATGTTAATATTCATGTTTTAGTTCAAAGTAATGATTTTAAGAAAGTAAGTTAGGTGTTTATGATTTTTTATAGGATATTTTTATTTTTTTATTGTTAATATTTGTTGGGTGAGTTAAATATTAGAAAAGCAATTAAAAAGATATCGAAAATCAGATCACAAGTTTCAAGAATTCCAAAATTTAGTTATTACTTGAATTCAAATCAACAACATAATTTTGTTTCTGTTAATCTCTCTAAACTTAAAAAGATACGTCTTAAGATCAACATAGATATCACTCCTCATTATCGATAGACATCTTTCAACGAGTGGTATTCTTTATTTAATATTATTTTATTTAGTATTTAATATTATAAGGTGTCTTTCATCTTATTTTTTATTACATGTAACTCCTCTCCAAATTCGAGACTATATAATTTCACAAACAGATAGACATCTTATATAACAAATTACTAAAAGATAAATGCACTATTGTTTACTTTTTAGAAAACTGAAAAATTAAGTTTTCACAATTAATAATTCATTATTTTTTTAAACAGATAAAATTAAATAATAAAAGTATGTTCTTTTCGTTCTACAACAAATGCTATTCTAGGTTCTTTGCACATACTAACAAATTAATTAATAAATAAAAGTATAACACTTTTGCAAAATTAATCTAAACATATTTTTACTGCCTAATATTAATATTCCCAGGGATATAACTCGACACTTATGATGAGATATAGATAACAGTTATTTGGTGATGTAATGTAATATAATAAAAACACTTTTTTTTGTCACTCTTGTATTTTTTCGTGCGGAAGTATTAGATTTATTTTTTCATTTTTTCAATTTACGCAACAAAAATTTAATCAACACCGGAGTTAAAAAAATGGTCTCACTATTTCTTGTATATTTTTACTCTATCAAATACCTAAAAATCAATTATCAGTTCTTACACTTTTTTTCCTCAATTTTTTTTTTCAAAATCAAACATGGGCATAAAAGTTATGCAGAAAATAAAATGAAGAGAATTATTATGGCTCTTTCTACGTTATGTAAAAGGAGATAATTGATAAATTGAACGCAAAAACTGAAATTGAGGAAAAAAGATGTAAAGTGAACCTTGAAAATTTGTTGAGTGCGAACATTGAACTGAGACATAACTAAAATTTGCACGATAAGTTTGAAAGTATTCAATTAATCAAACTTTTTAAATTATCTAATAAATAAAATTAAGTAAAACACTGTAATAAGATTTAATGTTTTGTTCATACATATTTAAATGTATACGTCTATTAAATTTCGAAAAGAAACTTTATAATAGCTTATTTTTAAAATAAATTATATTATTAAAAAAAATTCAAGCCACACATAATAGACTACTACTTTTTACATTTAAGACATACGACAAAAATATTGTTAAAACTCGTTTAAGGAATACAAAGTGAGAATAATATATCAAATGTTTCGGTCCAATAGTCTTATAGAGATTAAAAATTAAAATTGAAAACAATTTAAATATATTTTTTTCCTTGACTTTTCGAAACATTTTCTAAAAATAAAATTATGATGAAGTTCTGAATTTCAAAACTCACTGTACGTCAATACAGTGATTGATTTAAGATGGTATCTCAATGTGGAATGTAAAACTATATATAACACATTAGTAATTTAAATCAATGTATAAGATATTAAATTTCAATTAAACAATGAGTTGACACCTTTCGTAAGATTAATCCCAAGACAGTAGAAACGAAATAATTTTCTTACGGTAAAAATAGAAATGTTAGATTAGAGATTTTCTTTTCTAAAAAAAATAGTACTTATAAAATACTTATTTAATTATCTGTTACTAATTTTGTATAAATACCACAAAAGTAAAATACGAACTCAAGATATAGCTTCCCAATTTAAAATAAAAAATATGGCTAAAATTTTGTTTAATATATTATCCTGCGTATTAATAATAAGTTATATTTTTTTTTCGCATGTCGGCAAGTAAAACCTTTCTACATTTGAATGATCTCTTAGTTTGGAAGTTCTGATAGTATTTCTCTTAAAGTCAAACGAAGTATAACGTTTTTCATCTAAGACAAAACAACAATTATTATATATACTTTATTTAAAAAGGGGAAACTGGTTGGAAATTAAGATAACATAATTAGGAATAATCTTTATATGGAAAAATATTACCAACTTTAAATTTAAATGTTTCTTTGCATTTTTATTTTTAAAAGATGATTTGGTAGTGTGTGTAAAATATTTCTTTATTAATTTTAACTCTTAATATGTGAATTTTAAATATATTAAAACAAACACATAAAAAACTGAGATATAAGAATAACTTCAAATCTTTATTTTTATTGAGAGACAACATCAGTAATGTTTCAACAGTAAATATGTTATGTTAATATTTGAAACTCGCATTTAATTCTATCATAATTTTATTTTAAAAAATCTTTTAATGAATTAAGATAAAATAATGTATAAATTATAGTTATTAATTTCGACTCCTAAAGTATATCTCAATTCTAGAAGTACTCGAATATAAAGAAACAATAAAATAAAAAAATAATGTTGTGAAATTAATATTGGAAATTTGATATTCTATATATCCTACTTTGACTATTTGAAATTTTCATTCAAAATTTGCTGCACATAAAGATTTGGTTGGGTTGATTTAGTCTTATCCAAATCACAAGTTAATGGATTTTTCTAAAAGTAGTGAGAATTTTACTCCCTTTCAGTACCCATTCCTTCGATTCGGGGGGCTATACTTGAGATGAATTAAAACATGTTTTATTTGAGATTAATTTGAGGTTGATTAATGATCAATTAAACCTTATAATTAACTTGTGACGTACTTAGATATTTTTCAATTCAAAATCTTTCATTTTCAACTTAGAACTCGAGTTAAATGATACCTTTGACTATAAGAAAATAAAATAATGAGTAAAAATAAAATATAGAAATTAGGAAAATAAAACAAAATTTAAGTTGTTTTGTTTTCTTTTAAAAAAATATCATGATTTTTTTTTAAAATAAGAGAGATATTAGACTGTTAATTTTTAATATAATATACATGTTTGAATAAATTTTATAAATACTTATAAGAAAAAATTTTAAAAATGAAATTATTTTCTACATAAACTAAAAAAAAAACTACCTTATACAAAAACTACAAAAAAATTATACAGATTTATATTTTTAACTTAAGTATAAACTACAAAAAGAACATTATCATTCATTAAAAAGAAAAAACTTACCAATGATCACATTTTGTTTACAAGAACATGTATAGTTTTGAAATTTTGTATGTAACAATCTAGAAAATCTATCATTTGAGTAGAAATGGTAGAAGTGGAATAAGCACTTGATTATTATATTATTAAACTAAAAACGCGTATTTATAGAAAAAGTAAGTAGTTAAGTTTCATTTCCACTCAAGCCATCATCTCTCTAAAACCCCTAGCCCTCTTTTTCTCTGACTTCTCTCTAAGTTTCCGCTTCTATACTTCATCAGTTTCTCAAGCGGAGCTCACTGTTGGACTCGTGACGGAGGATAGAGCAAGTCTACCCGATCAGAATCTCCGTTAGAGTAAGTTCATTTTCTGCCCTCTTCCCTTATAGCCATTTTTAGGTTTTCGTTTTCCTCTACCTTATGAGCTTGCAGATGGCCTCTGAGTTATCAGATAGTCCCTTTGTGAGCTCAGTTCCTTAGTGTTTTAGTCTGATCGTTGATCAGAGATCCTTTAGTGTAGATTTGAGTTCTTAAAGATCTTAGGCTTTGGGATTGTTATAGAGAACTTCTAGTGCAATTCAGGTAAGGGAAGCTAACCTTAATGCTTGTTTGATTTACAAATTTAAGTCTTGAATAGAGAAGCTAATGATTGTAGTAATTATATGGTAAAGTTTCCTGCAGGTCTGAAATGTTGAATTGAATGTTGCATGTATGAGATAGTGTGTGAAAATTGATGATATGTTGATCTGTTGAATAAATAATTTATGCTAGGGTAGATCATTCATCGTGTATGTGGCTTGATTTTCACCCAATTTAGTCATCTGAGACATGCATGGTAACTCTGATATAGTGAATTTTCTGCATTTTTCGCTCAAGCTAGGCAATCTCGCCTAGGCGAAGTCACTTGGAAACCTGAGAGGTGCTCTCGGTCCAATTTTGCCCTAGCGAGAGGTTTTTCGCCCAGGCGAGAATTTATTTTCGCCCAAGCGAGGGTACAGTCGCCTAGGCGAAAAAGCCCTTGGAGCTAGTGTGCTCTCTGGAGTGTCTCCGCCCAGGCGAGAAATCCTTCGCTCGAGTGAGGATATATTCACTCTCAGGCGAGAGTATTTTCGCTTAGGCAAAAACGGGCAGTGCTCTCTGGACTACTTTCACTTAAGCGAAATAATTTTCGCTCAGGCGAATGGTATTTTCGCTTGAGTGAAATTTATCTCGCCCAGGCTAAAAATAAATTTTTTTTTTTTTTGCTTTTTGTTTCTGAATGTTTAGCTCTTTTGGAATGCAATGTATGTATTTAGTACAACATATTAATTGATAATTTAAGTTTAATTGTATTGATAGTTTAGTGATTTCTTTGAATGTTGAGATTAAAGTAGAGATTGAGATTTAAAAGTGAATGAATGCATGAGTAGAGATCTATATTGTAATGTGATATTGTTAAAAGTGTTGATAAAGTTTGTCAAAGCCTAGGCATAGTGTTTTCAGGAAAGAAAATACCCGTGTCTTGGTTAATTAGGAAGTGAATTGTCTAAGGATCTGATCAATAACGATTGATATCCTCTAACTCTACTAGTAATAGGAATCAAATAGATGATCATTACTAGTTGATGAGAGTCGAAGGAGGTCTGAACTGGGTGACTGCAACTTGAAATATAGCTGGTCAGAAAAGTCTCAGAGGGACTAGCCCTGTCATACATGATTGATGATTCATTTGTGTGGGGGCTATGTAGATTCACAGTTTGGAGATGTATGACAGGTGAATATCTCGGGGTCTATTCAATGCACGAGTCTTCCGGAAGTAGAGTCATGTTTGTAGTGTATTAGATTCTTATATTGTGATGATACATGAAATTGAATGTTTTTGATTTGTTAAAATTTGGTTAGCTTACCCTTTTCTTTTGTTGTATTGTGTTTGATTTTCTATCTGTGATGATCGTGTCTTGACACAGGAGCAGATAGTGCTGCAGATGGATCTTTGGGAGATCATCTAAGTTGAAGGATGTTGTTAGAAATAGTATTATATTTTGAAAAACTTGTATATGATATTGTAAATATATTTTGAAATTTCAGTTTAGCTTTATTATGTAATTTTGATGCATGTTAACTATGGAATACCATGAGATACACATGATGTTAATACTTTAGCTGTCATAATAGAAGCTTTAATTTTGTGGAGTGTTACATTCTACATATAGCAGAGAACCAACACATTTTTCTTAAATAGATTCTCATCAAAATATATTAATACACCTACAATAATCAATCACCTAGGGTACTTAATAATGAATTATCACAAACTACAATAATTATAGCGAAAACATGAATCACGCAAAACAACACGAGTATTACCATTGGCAAACTACTGTGCTACCTTAATATTAATTTTTTCGTACTTATTTTTCTGCTAACACTTTCATCTTGACCAAACACCATGGTTTTTATTTTCATCCTCTGATATAAAACGTTGGGCAAAATGAAATGTGTCTAAATCTGGAACGTCCATCTTGCAACATGATTTGTGATTGAGGTTTAAGATTTTGCGGAGTGAGTAATCAAGGGCGATGGCATTTTGTGGAAAATGCATGGTGTAGCACTCCATCGTTTTCATACAACATGTTTTCCACGTTTTAAATAATTATCAAATTGCGACTTGTCTTGAGAATGGTTTCAGCAGTGATCACGTACTAATAATGAATCAGTGTGATTTTGTTGATCTTGATTTGAAGGTTGGTAGGGTCATGTGAATGAGTTCCAAATGAAATCGTGGGAATTGCTCTGTCACTTCAAATCAAATCACTTTTCTATGACCTTATCTCGTATGTCACGTAAACTTCATAATTAAATTATCAGAATTTTTTTTTACATTCTTTTTTCATTTTATCGTAGTTGTAATAATCTTTCTTAATCAGATATATGTATAATACAAAAAGAAATTATATATAATTGAGGAAAAGAGGTTTACTGTGGGATGACAAATACAATGACGTAATCTTTTGACTACAGGGCCATTAAGATCTACTTGTATACTTAATAGCATTAATGGGTCCATTGATGATGAGACAGTTTTGTAAAATTTCCCAGTGGAGGATAGTTTGTATTTTTATATTAAATTTAATCTAAAAGTTGAGGGTTTCTTAATGTATATTTTTTCATATTTTTATATTAGACATGATGGTGGTGCGAGGTGAGAGAATATGATGAAAAGGAAAGAGTTAAAAATGGAAAAGTGAGAAAAAAAAAAGAAATTTAAAATTTAAAAATGAGAAAAATTCTCAAATTTAGATTATAAAAAATAAAAGGATTCAATGGTTATCAAACCATCTCCTACAGTAGGAGACTTTCCCTCGTCTCCCATCCAACTCATAGTCTTAATAATGATAATAATTCAAATAGTTATGGTATGGTTTTGATTTTTTTTTTCTTAGAAAATGAAAAAAATACAATTTTTTTTAAAATATACAAGTATTAAAAAATATATTTTCTTCTAGAAACTAAACGTAGTATTTTGAAGTATATTAAAAAAATTGTTGTGCTTTTTTATTTTATCTTAATATTACTATTAGTAAGTACGGATTATTTTTTTTTACAGCTTTATATATGATTATAACTTATACTAATCTAATCTGTTATGTGATATCACTTTAAGATACCTGATCTAAGAGAGATAACTATTTGAATGATTTTGTTTAGTTATTTAAAATTATGTTTTGAAAATTATTTTAGAATTCTCTAGTAATATTAATTGTTGTCACAGTAATCATTATTTATATTTATTTCTTTTATTTTCGTTATTAGAATTATTTTTTACCTATATTTAAGCTGACAATACAACTCAATTTTAATACAATTATGATAAGAGATTAAAGGTCGAGAGAGAAAATAAATTTATTTTATTTCTTAATATTTTAAGTTCTATCAACTAGTTCAACTTGCATGGTTACTTTCTACCTTACTTAGCATCAAATCAATTTATCAATAACCACTTGGAAATTCTCGCAATATAAAATCATCATTAAATATTTTGTCCAAAACATTGCACCTTCATTAGTCACCTATCAAATTGAAGAACCATGTTTTGATGGTCATGGTCCTATGGACCGAATCTTTAAAATATCTCAATTTTTTAATATTAAGGTACACCCTATAATAAACACCCAATTGTTACTTTCTTTTACATGATGCCCTACAATGAGGTGGTATTAAAATTTTACCATTGTTCTATAATAACTCTAATGTTGTGTTATTTAAACTCATTCAACATTTGCTAATAATTATTTCACTAGGTTTGAACGTTTGACCAAGCATATCATTATAATTATTTTAACATTGCTCTTAATTATTTTAACATTATATTTAAGTGGTTTCATTTTAGGTTTATCATCGGAATTGTGTCACAAAGTTAAATTCATTACTCTTTGGTAAATGATTGTATTGGTCAAGTTAAAAGATTATTAAAGATTATAAACACACAATTTGTGTAATTGATCAATGATCTTTATAACAATGTTTTCATCAACTTTGTCCTTTTCAAACATCTGACACTAGGGAAGTTAACATTTCAATGTGATAAAAACTTATGTCAAACAAAGATTCAGAGTTTGTTTTCTAACTTACTTTATCAAATGTTACATTTTGATAGGTAATTTAAGTAATTTTCTTAAAATTTAAAGCTTTGTTATACCTAATTTGTGTGCTTAACTCAAATCACCATCATGTTTTGCTAAACGTGGGTAATGTTGGTAGAAGGAGAAAGAACAATTCTTCTAGATTTATGTATGTTTGGTGTGAAAGGAAGGAAAAATCTTAGAGTGTTAAGGTTGATGAATGTTCTAGGCTTGCATTTTAAAAGAAGTTAAAAATTCTTAAGGTGGCCTTGGTAGACTAGAATAAGCAGTGGGTAATGGATGTAATAACAAGAATAATAGTTAGTTTAAATAATTGCAACATAGTTTGTTTGGATTAAAGAGTGAATTTGAGATGAAAGTGTGTGAAAAGTTTGATTGTTTGAATTAATAGAAAAATAATAAGATTTGAGTAAAAAATTTATAAAAATTTGTGAGTGATAAGATGTGTGTGATTGATAAAATAATCTTTTAATAGATGAAATTATAATCTAAATTAATTTAAAATTAAAATAATTAATTTATTGGGTGTGATTAATAAATTATTGTTATTTCAATTGATAAAATTATAAGATAATTATTTAAAAAAATAAAATTATTATTGTTAATAATATTATTATTATTTTATAACTTTATTTTCATTATTGTTATAACTTCAATTTTATTATTATTATACTATTTTTATTATTATAATTATTATTTATGATTTTATTATTATAATTGGTTTTTAATATTTTATTTTTATAATTATCTTAATTTAATTATTATTTTTTAATTTATTATTAATATTTTTTGTTTTTATTAACATTTTATTATTATTTTATAATTTTATTAAATTTATTATTACTTTAGTAATTATTAATATTATCACGGTATGTTATATAATTAAATTATTAATTTTATAAATATATTTTGATATTATTATAATTTTTAATTTTATTATTATTACTTTTAGTATTATTTTTATAATCTTGTTAAAACAATTATTATTAATAAATATTATTACTATTAATATATCATATAATTAATTATATTTATTTTATCATTATATAAATACAAATATTAACATATTAATAATCAAATAAATTATATAAAAGCATTTGAAAAAACTCTTTCCCTTCAAATCGTCGCAAATCTTAGCTTGAAGAGAAAAAAGTTGACAGTAAACTTTTTTTTCTCGTTTTTTGTTTTCTATTAATATTTTTTCTCCCGTTTTTCTAACTTTCTTCTCATTTGATCCAGAAGCACCGTAATAAAGTTTTACATTTGGAGAATTTGTTTTGGAAGGAGAAAGCGAGTTTAAACTATTTCTTTAACGGAGATATAATTTTCTTTTTTACATTACATGGCTAACTGCAATACTAGTTTCCCAATGATTAGTAATAATATGATGGTGAAGAAGTTTTACATAAGCCAGAAGAAACTCAAAACCATATTCTTAACTACTACCAATCTTTATACTATGCATGCAATAAGGTTTAGGAGAGCATTACTTTTAAGTTTGTTTAGATTGTGGTCCCTATTTTTGTTTCTAACGAGGATAATGTCACCTTTATTCTTAGCCTTTTAATTCTAAAAGTAAAGTAGCAAATATTCAATTTGAATAAGTATGAGTTCTCCTTGACATGATGGTTTTGGAGGTATTTTCTATCAAAGGTATTGGGAAATGATTTCTTCTTGTGTTATTGCCTCCCATTTCTGGTTACAAAATTTGGATTTTATCTAGAATGATTTTAATGTTATAACTCTTATCCTTAAGATAGAACATTCCAATATAATAATTGATTTTAGGCCTATCACTTTGGCTATTTTTTTCTAATTATAACCAATTTTTTTATTGAAAGGCTTGCTAGTGTTACTAATAGAATTATTTCCATTAATCAAAATAGTTTTGTTAATTACATAAACATAAAAGGTTCACTACAAGAAAAATTCAAAATATCAACAAATTTAATCCGTCGATAATTATTAATGAAAAAATTTAATGTCAAATTATCCGTTAAAAAATTAACGAACAATTTACGAACATAATTTATCGATAAATTACTCGTCAAGTTAGTGACAATTTTATTCTATCAATAATATTTAATATAATAATAATAACCTTATAATAATAAATCAGTGTGATCTTTAGTCGAGGATGGAGATTTTAAATCACAAAACAATTAAAGATTATTTATGTCAAACAGGTTAAATCTTGGACTAATTCTACATAAATTAGTTGCATCCTTACTACTTTCTCAACCAGGAAAATTTAGGACATCTTTTTACGTTATTGTGTTGCTTTTTAAGTTTTGGAATTAATCGCAAAATGCTTTGAAATGTTATGTACATTGTCATTTCTTCTCGTTTTGATAACTTTTCCTAACAATAATTATAGTTCATATGGATGTGGAATTTGATAACTTTTCTTAACAATAATTATAGCTAATATGGATGTGGAAAAGGTTACTTGATAATATTTTTTAAGTCATTTAAAAGATGAAGAATGCTATAAAATTTGGTTTTCCTATTGAATTTTATTTAGCTTTATCCATGTTTATTAGCAAAATGTAGTTTGATTAGGAATATGTATAAAGGTTTTATGGTCAATAATGTGAATGACATCACTGTTCATAAATAATTTAAGACATGATTGGTGAATAAACTCGTAAAGTGATTTTTGTTATTTTGAAAACTTCTTAGTAGAGGGTTTGTAAAGTGCAACATTGTTGGTGTTACATTACATTGGTACCCTTGAACTAATGGCTTGTGTTAGGATCCTTAGAGAAAACGTTGAAAATTTTGTTATTGGTTTTTTCTTCTTTTATTGGTGTTGCCTTGGCTTTGAAAAATGAGTTAATAGATATTATTTTGGCTATTGAGTTATCAATTATTAGATAATTAATTATTAGATAATAAACCTCACTTTGAAGTTAATTGAATGAGTTATTTCTTTTATACTGCATACGCTCACACACACTATATTATTTAAATGTATACCAAAATTTGATAATGATATTTTCAAAGTATTTTTTTTTATGAAGAACCTAATTTATACATGAAAATTATAATTTGAAATAAAATTATCATTCTCCATAATTCAATTTCCCTTGAATAAATAATTCACATGCAGGTTAGGTTTTTTGAAAATTAGTTAAGCTGATTTTCTAGGTTTTCTTTTACAAGCACCATAATTCCATAAAATGTGTCTTGAATAAATAATTCCAACTTTTTATACTTTGTTACCTGGTAAAACTTAATAATTTTGTGTTTTGTAAATAGGGCAAAGTTAATTATATTTAAAAATATTTTTACCATTATAACAAAAATCAACAAAAGAAAGTACGACATTATAACAAAACTTGATTTAAAATATTCTAATATAAAATGAATAGTAGAATATCAATATGTAAAAGACTAAATAATATAGTTTAAAATTAATTAAAACTAATTATAAATATTTCAAAATATATTTCTATCAATAAAGTAAAACTAAGTTTAAAATCATAGAAATTATTTTACATTATCAAATAATTATATCAAATAGGAAGAATTCAATGTTCCAATGTCAATAATTTTTATCTGCCAACTATAAATCAACTTTCCAAAGTTTGACTAGATTTACTAACCATAATAATAAAATCAAAAGAAAAACACTTTAGAGTTAAGAAAATTCTTGGTCCTTATGACATCCTACAGTTGTGTTAAGAAAATTCTTGTTCTTATGTCTTCATTTAGATTACCCGGTCTAAAGCCTCTACATCGACTAGATTAATTGTTTCCAGAATTATCACATGCCTCAAGAATTTTTCAATCTATGTAGAAGAATAAACACACAAGTCTGAATAATTGACTAAGTATTAGTCAGAATTTTCAATTAGGAATTTAAGATAGTGTGGTGAAACTTCTTCACAAGCAAAATAAGACTGATTCTTCCCGTATCTCCATGCTTTATTCTTGCATCCTTATACTTTAAAAAATGTTAAAAATACTCTTTTTATATTCTATAATCTATAATATTGTTTTATTTCAGATTATATAATTTAGAATTGTTTTTATATTCTGAGTTACAAAATTCATAGTAAAATTTATATATTCTGAATTATACAATTTAAAATATAATTTTTTTTATGTTTTAATTGTATATTTAGAACACAATTTTATATAATAAATTGTGTAATCTAAAATATAATTTTTCTTATTTTAGATTAAAAATTACATTTTAAAGTAAGAGGTGACATAATGTATGATTTATTTAATTTTTTTTCGTGAAAGTTATAATGGCCATTTTATTGAATCTATGGAGGTGCAAGAAAAAAGTATGGAAGTGGAAGAAAAATCACTCACAAAATAATGCACTTTGAAAGCATAAACCCAATCCTACCAGAAACATCCATAGGGCTCCTTCATCTTACACCCACGTATTTGTTTTCTGCACCTTCCATTCTTTTAAATATCTATTTTACCCTTTTTATCTTATAATTAATTCAATCTCTAAAATATTCTTTATTATCTCGTGTACATTCAAGAAGAAACTATTGTGATACAATAAGAAGGAGCCTGTTCATTACCATCACTATTTACGCCATTTTAATAAAAAATATTTCCTCCAACCCCATTTTTAAGCCCTCATCTCTATAATTGGGTATAATAATCGAATTGTCGTATTCATTCTTCCTTCATTGTATTCCATTCCTGCTGTAACCACTAGTGTAGTTGTTGTTACACCTTCACTATTACACAAGAAGAGTAAGAAGGAGAGAGCTATAATTGGAAGAAGAACAATAAGAAAAATTCCTATTTTAGAAAGCTCTTTTTGGAGAACATTTAGTGTATTCTGGAAAACTTATTTTGAAAAACACATTCTTCAACATATTATATATATTTTGAAAAGTTAGTTATAGGAATTCAGTTTTGAAAAGTTATTTTGTAACGTATTTAATACGTTTCAAAAAATTTATTCTTAAAATCTTATTCCAGAAATCTTATCCTATTTTGGAAACATGTTCTAAAATGTGTTTTGAAAAAAATTCTAAAATGAGAAGTCAGTTCAAATAAAGGTAAAATGTTATTTTGAATATTATAGCGGTGCAGATTTAAATTGAGGGGTGCAAGAAGTAATTGCCCATGTTAACTGCATCAAAAACCAAAGCCCAAAAATTGAGATGGAATAAGGCCTATCAAATGCTAAACATATAAAGGATAAAATAAAAGAAGGACAAAACATCCCATTACTATTATCATGAGAAATTATGAACATTTAGATGTATTTTGTTAAATTTATGAAAGTAATGGCCACCATGATTCGCACAAGAGTAAGCATTTTGTGCTTATAATAGACCACATAAATATATGTCAGTATGATACACATAAATTCATAAATGTATGAAGTTATTTATTTCGTAATTTTTATATTAATTGTTACTCTAAAATTTTATAAGCTGTTTATGATAAACTTAAACATACATTTTTCTAAAGATTCTTAAATTAATCAATCATTTGAAATGTATATAAATACTTTCGATGTCATCTAATTTGTTATTATATGTCAGGCCTTTAATCTAAACATTCTTCACACTTTCTAATTTTATTTCGTATATCTAATGATTGTAAGTTTAAATCATTTGGCTGTTGACAACTAAATAGGATATAAATATCATACATACTATATAACTTATATGATTTTTTATGTATAAGTAAGTTAGTTCATTTTATTTTATAACAGTATATGAAACTGTAGAATTTAAAAAGTAATTAAAAAAAATTATGTGCACTACTGAAAAAAATAACCAATGCAAATATCATGTGTTATGATATTAAAATTATTTTTTTATGAAAAATATCAAATTGTTTGGTATCTTTATTATTTTATTAAATAATTTGTATAAATGTTTTCATTTTATACGTATTGTCTGAATATTATTTTTGTTCACAACTATATCTCTTAATTTAGAAGTGCAACGATGCATAGCAAGTTTCAAATTCCATTGAAAATTTTCGAAAAATAACTCGTGATATATTAGTTTTTTTCATATTTGGTTAACTTATTTTGATTTATTTTAAGATATTTTAAATACTGTTTTTTAATTTCTTATTTTTAAATATTTGCTCATGAAAATTACTTCTGTTTATAATATTAAGATTATGATAAGTTATTTTGAGTAACTTTTAAAGAATCCATAAAAGCCACTTTTAAAATAAAAAGTCCGTTTATTATTGAAATCAAATATAAAACTCCTTTACTTTATATGAGAATTTCCAAATTTAAACCACATAAATCTTAAAAAAAGGATAAATAAACTGTTCTATTTATTTTTAATCATTATGCTTTGGAAAAACAAACCAGTTAGCCCTTAATCTTAAATAAGCATAAACTTTATGTTTTAAAGATAAGAATCAATCATACTTATTTCATTAAGAAAGGATTTGCTTTGAAATTCTTGATTATTACTTAGAACTATAATCATATTTTCATTGAGTTATGTACTGTTATATGGAGCAACCTCAATTTTATCGTCCAGTAATATAAAAAATGGACAAACTATATAGTATACCAGAAAATATTAATTAATTATTTCAATATAACTACTGTTTCGATACATTCAATATATAGTCTCACATTGTTTAGGAGTTGAGACCAATGTTAGTTTAAATAAACTTTCTTCTCTTAATCCTTCGAGACACCTTTTAAAGACAAAACCGTGACGGAGCAACCGAGCTCCAAAGCAGACAATACCTCGGATGCGGTGATTGACCCTAACAATGCTTTTTCAACGGACTTGAGGTCGGAACATTGACGCCATTTGTGGAAACCTCTTCCCTTAGCCCTCGACCCGGGGGCTTGTTTCGGTACACCCAATATAGTCCCACATCGCTTAGGAGTCGAAGCCAAGGTCAGTTTAAATACACCTTCCTCCCTTCACCTTCCAAGGCGCCTTTTAAGGACAAAACCGTGACGGAGCAACGGAGCTCCAAAGCGGACAATACCTCGGATGCGGTGATTGACCCTAGCAATGCCTTCTCAATGAACTTGAGATCGGAACATTAAATGTTCCTACCGAGGATATGACGCTAATTGAATGCTCTGTTGGAGTAACTGGTCGAGCAGTTACCAAGTGGTTGCAGGTGGACCTGAGATGGGAGGGAGAAGTTAGATTACTTGATTCTTGGTAATTCGGGGACGACCACAATTGACCCAAATTCTCAGGGTGCTGACGGTACACAAGCCCCCCGAGCTCCGAGTCATAGATGACGAGTGAGTTAAAGTAATAAGAATGTCCCAACTGTATAATATATATAGGGGACAAGGTGTTAATATGAGTTTACGTATTCGAATCCCATCTCATAGCGAAGCTTGAACACTTTGGGTGGATCTCAGTTTATTTGACTGAGCTCGCTTAGTCGAGCTTACATGACCGAGCTCTTCGAACGACTATTAGCTTCCTCTCAAAGTTGTGTGCTTCTTTTCCAATCATTTGACTTGTGGGTTCTCGCCATTTCTCTGCTCTTGGTAAGTTCTTGTGCCATGACTTCTCGTCTTCCTACTGGTTCTGGTTCTCCTTCTAACGATGGTGCTGCTAGGCGAATCGCCGTGGGCGACCAAACCCTTAAAATAGTAGGTTCTTTTGCGGAAAGGCCTCTTGTGGCAGAACCGCCTAATCCTCCTCCTGTTTCTGAGGTAGTAAGGAAGCGTAAGGTTGAAGCTTTGCCGAATGGGCAGGCTAAGAAAAAGAAAAAGGGGAAGGAACGACATCGTTACCCCCCTTCGGGTGACCCAACTTATGTGTGGGTCAATGGAGAGGTTGATAGTTTCGTCTCTCGGTGCACTAGCTCTTAACTCTCGGAGCGTATACGATTATACGACATTTATGCTCCAGAGTTTGTTCTTACATAAGCTGATGTGGTTGTACAAGGTCGGAGCCTGTATATATGCATCCTGCTGCTGACACCTACGACTATACTTATGTATACGAGTATATGTTCGAGACCTACTATATGTAACTTCCTTTTTCTAGTTTTGAATGTAGTATGCTGACTATAATGGATGTGGCTCCTAGCCAACTGCATATCAATAACTGGGCATTCCTTAGGGCTTTCCATATTTTATGTCATTTTCTCCACATAAGGTCGACTGTAAATAAGTTTATGTTTTTCTATCAATTGAAGTATGGTGATCCTGTGGGTTGGGTTTCTCTGAGTGCTATTCACGACAACTAACTGTTTACTCTCTACTCTCAATCTTGGAAGAAGTTTAAGGATGGCTTCTTTAAGCTTAAGGCTAACAAAAATGACCCTCTAAAACAAGTTTTGTTCAATGAGGACTTTGCCCCCAGGTTCCCTCTCTACTGGCAAATGCCAAAGAAATTTAAGTCCTGTGATGGTAGAACGCTATCGCCTGAGGAGAAGATTGACATTGAAGTGTTGTTTGGTCTTCCTCGGCCAATTGATACTAAAAAGTTGTTAGACACCCAGGTCGTTGAAGATCCTGAGTCTTATTTTAATGGTGAGTGTTATAGTGCTAAGTGATTGTGTCTGTGGCTTTGCCTTTTGATTGTTTGATTTGATATCTAATATTGACCTCTAGTACCTTTGTTCTTTGGCAGAAATCATGGGTGATGATTTTGATTATACCATATAAAACAGGCTCTTCAATCTGTATCCGGGTTGACTTTGGATGCTCCATTGGAGGGTGCTGGCCAATCCTCTAGGAAAAGGAAGCTTTCTAAGGTCGAATCTTCTTCTCAGCCTGAAGGATCTTCCATTCATGTGCCAATCTTGGATTCTCATCCTTCTATGGATTGGATGGAAGGTGATCAAGATCCTCCTCTTGCTGTAGACCTGACTTCTTCTCCTTCTCCATCCCTAAAGAAAAAGAAGTCGACCACTGGTGCCATAATGCGATCTTACACTTCTCGAGACTCTGCTCCCAGTAATCTACCACCAATGAAGTCTTTGGCTTATCTTGAACTCCCTGGGCTGGTTATCTTTGGGCAGGATCCGATGACTCGGGTGGATTCTGTTGCGACCACCAATGAACATGTTGATTCTTTATGGAGGCTGAACCTTGACCTGAAGTCAGTTCGCTCAGGAATAGGGGGATTCAAATTCCCTTTTGTCTATGATACAAAATTGCTGAATATTGCAAGTGCAGAAGGGGTTGTCGACTCTTGCACCGTGTTGCTGGGGCGTTGCATGCCATGGTGAATCATTTGAAGAAAGTCGCCTCCAACAGCACCAAGGTCCGTTCACTTGAAGCTCAACTTGAGGATGCTATCCTTTCCAAAGATAAAATGACTAAGGATCTGACCTTGGAATTGGAGCAAGGTCAAGGTCAGGCGAAATCATTGGAGAGTGAACTCGGTTGGGTGAGAGCCAAACTGGAGGAGTTGGAGAAGCGTCAGGAAGAGCTTCGAGTCGCCCATGAGAACGTTTGCAAGATTTATGAGGAGCGACTTAAGGCTGTTGAAAGTAAGTATCAGGAGCGTATTGGCGCTCTTGAGGATCAGCTTGACACTTCCAAAGCACAGTGCTCATCCCTTTCCGGACAGAATGAAGAATTGAAAAAGGGTGAGTCTGTTATGAAAGAACAGATTGGCAAGCTTGCCAATATGGGGATGCGAGCATATTCTGAAGGATTCAAGAAGATTGCGTCAAGCTACCTTCTTTCAACCCTCCTTAGATCCTTCACAATTTGTGTTAAAGAAAGATGTTGACAATGACGAGCTTGTTGACAAATGATCACATTTAATGCTTTCTCTTTCTTCTTCTTTGTTGGTCTGTAAGACAATTGCTTAACCTTTTGATGATGGTATTTTGGGTTTGTGTAATTTGAATGTGGTGTGTGTTTAAATTCTTGTCTCGTTTTATCATCATGTTTGATCTCATTACCGATCTTATTTGGCTTTTGTTGTCATATATGGTACATGAATATGACATTTTGACTGTGTTGTCAAAGTAGTATAAGGCTCATTATTGAGCTCATATAGCCTTATTGATCAATAAGCATAATCCCTCGGTCTGAATCAGGTCGAATGTAAATATCATGTCGAGTGTGATTGTTTTGTGCCTACGAACAGAGACAGGCTATAAACTCATATGGCTCATTAGAGTGGTTATAAGCGAAGTGTGATACCCAGATTGGGTTAACTTTTTACTAATTCATCATAAATAATCGAGTAAGAATTGTGATAACTCACGTTTTTATTGAAAACTTCAAGTGTGTCTTGTTAAGACCTTACTCGGCAAAACTCTCCTTAGGAAAAAAAATCCAAGTTAAGGAAAAATAGTACATCACTTGAGTATATAAAACATTCAAATAAATCCTATTTGCAATAAGATAAAAAAATTTTCACCAAAATATGAAGACGAGAATAAATTGTTCTAGCTGTAATATGAAAGTGGTAGTTTCTAACTATAGTATGGCTTCAGATGAGTTGTGTTCCAAGTTATTGAGATTAGTTGGCCATTCAGCTATTCTAACTTATAACCTCCATTTTGGAAGGAGTCTATTACTCAGTAGGGATCATCCCAATTTGGGGCGAGCTTACCTTGCTTTTTATCTTTAAGAGCTTCGTCCACCTTTCGTCAAACCAGATCGCCCTTGCGAAACGTTCTTTCTCTGACTCTAGTGTTGTAGCGCCGAGCTACTCTTAGTTTTGCTGCTTCTTCTCTGATTCGAGCTTCTTCTCAGACCTCATGAATGAGATCCAAATTGATTCTTAGCTCCTCATTGTTGACGTTTTCATCAAACTGCTGTCTTCTTAGTGATATTTCACCAAGCTCTACGGGTATCATCGCATATGATTCGTATGTTAACCTGTACGGCGTTCCCTTTGTAATAGACTGTGGAGTACAATGGTATCCCCATAGAATTTTGGGGACTTCTTCAGCCCAAAGGCCTTTGGCTTGGCCTAACTTCTTCTTGAGCTCGTTTAGGATTACTTTGTTTGCAGCTTTTGCCTGACCGTTCGTCTGTAGGTGTTCCACCGAGGACACCTTATGCTTTATACCGAGCTATTGTAAGAAACTTTCAAAACCTCCATTAATGAATTGCCGACCATTGTCTGTGATTAAATAGTGCAGTAATTCATGCCTGCAAATAATGTTCTTTCAATAGAATTTCTGAACTTGTTAAGTGGTGATGGTTGCTGAGGGTTCGGCCTCTATCCACTTTGTGAAGTAGTCAATGGCGACTATGAGGAATTTCACTTGTCCCTTAACAAGTGGAAACAGTCCAAGGATATCTATGCCCCATGTAGTAAATAGCCACGGTGAAGTGATTTGGTGTAACTCCTCCATGGGAACAGTGTGTAAAGGCCCGAATTTCTGACATTTCGAGCATTTCCGAACAAAAGAATGGGTGTACTGTCTCAATGTGGGCCAGTAATATCCTGCTCGGATCACCCTTGCTGCCATGCATCGTGCTCCCAAATGCATTACGCATATTCCCTGATGCAACTTGGCGAGTACGTATTTGGCCTGGGCATCATCTAAGCATTTGAATAGCGGTGCAGAGAATCCTCGCCGGAAGAGCTCCCCATTGTTCAAGATGTAGAACGATGCTTGTCGGCAAACTCTTTTTGCTTCTTTCTTGTCATCTGGAGAATCTCATTAGAAAGATACTCGATAATGGGTGTCATCCAACTATTTTTCCCTGTATTTATTTGGAATACATCACTATGGTCCCAACTTGGGCTTGTTAGGTTTTCCTGGATCAACGTCCTATGTTGGCCGACCTTCTTCGTGCTAGCCAGTTTTGAAAGAATGTCAGCTCATTCATTTGCTGTCATCGGAACATGGGTTATAGTGAACTTCTTAAATTTATCGATCAAACTCTTGGCTATATGATAATATTTTTGTAAAAGTGGTTCCCTAGTTTGGAATTCCCAGTTTATTTGTCCTGTTATCAACTGAGAATCACTTTGACATTTGAGTTGTTTGACTTTGAGCTCTCTAGCCAACTTAAGTCCTGCAATTAGTGCCTCTTATTCTGCCTGGTTATTGGATGTTCCGAAGTTAAATCGTATGACTTGCTCAATGGTTAGTGTATCAGGTCCTTTCAGGATTACTCTTGCTCCAGCCCCTTTCTTATTGGATGATCCATCAACGTTCAAAGACCACCAGTTGCTCTTTTCAATTATGGGCGGCAGTTCAGTGAGGAAATCTGCTAGGAATTGAGCTTTTATGGGTCCTGGGCTTTCATACCTGAGGCCAAATTCAAAGAGCTCCACTGTCCATGCCATCATTCTGCCTCCTAACTCAGGCTTCTGAAGGATTTGTTTGATGGGGTAGTCAGTTCGAACTGTGATTTCGAAGGTTCTGAAGTAGTGACGTAATCGTCTTGCAGAAAACACGAGTCTGAGTACCAACTTCTCTATTATATGGTATCGCTCTTATGCTGGTTGTAAAGTTCGGCTAGTGAAATAAACTGGAAGTTGTTTCTTTCCTTCCTCATAAACGAGTACCGAGCTTACTGCAGAATCAGATACAACTAGATATAAAAAGAGTTTACTATGGGGAGGGGGGCTTACCGGGATGGGTAGTGTTGCCAAATCTTGTTTCAGTTTTTGGAACATTTCCTCGCATGATTCATTCCATTGAAATTGTTGAACTCCCTTAAGTAACTTATACAGAGATTTGAATTTTTCGGCCAATTTTGGTAAGAACCTGGAGAAAGCTGCAAGCTTGTCGTTCAACCTCTGTATTTCTTTTAGAGAATTCAGACTTCTCATACCCAGAATTGCTTCGCACTTGTTAGGGTTGACTTCAATTACCCAAGTGTGACCATGAATCCTAGAAATTTTCCAGTTATTACTCCGAAGAAACACTTTTCAGGATTCAAGCGCATATTATGGGCACTTATCCTATTAAAGACTTTAGAGAGGGTTGAGGGATGGTCCTCTACCTTTTGTGATTTCACCACTATGTCGTCCACATATACCTCTACTATATTGTTGATCAAATCTTTAAATACCTTGTCCATTAATTGTTGATAGGTTGCCTCTACATTTTTGAGTCCCAAGGGCATCACCTAGTAACAATAATTTTCACCTTCCGTCATGAAGGTTGTTTTATCTTGATTTGGAGGGTACATCTATATTTGGTTGTACATCATAACCAATAGTGTTGTCAACAAGGCGGTCTATGTTTGGTAATGGGTATGTGTCCTTAGGACAGGCTGTTCGTGACTCTTCCAAACTTAGTGCATTGGTTGGGTTGTCATCCTAACTGGATTATTACAACTAGTTCATCAAAGGTAGGTCTGTTCTCCTCGAACTCTGTCCTGGGGTCTAGGTCTACTTGGATGTTGTCTTCAGGTTCTACTTCTTGCTTTATTTCAATGTTGAAACATTGGAAAGTCTCTGGATATGGGATTGTTGTTTCTATATGATTGCATTCTTCTTTGATGCTCGTTTAAGAGATCTCAAAGGTGGCGGAAGAGGTTGATGTGTGTGGAACTGTTCCTCTCACTGTGTATGGATTCACCCTGAAGCTTTGAGCGTAACATTCTCGAGGTGTTTTAGGTTCAACTTTGATGGTGATAATATCTCCCTGTTCAGAAGGGAATTTCATTGCCATATGAGGGGTGGAAACAATTGCTCCCAGGGTGTTGAGTGTTCTTCGGCCAATTAGCACATTATATGACGTGTCTGCTTCTACTAACAAAAATCTCACTGTTAATGTTCGATGAGTTCTCCCAACACCAAAAGTTGTTAATAGATCTACAAAACCTCTGTTATGCACTCTCTCTCTTGCAAATCTGACTAAGGGATCAGGGTATGACTTAATCATCTCCATTGACAAGTTGAGCTTCAAGAAGGTTGACCAATATAGCACGTCTGCCGAGCCTACCTGATCAACAAGTATCTTGTGTATCTTCTAATTAGCTATAGTGGCTGAGATAACCACAACGTCATCTTGGTTTGGATCGTGGATGCTGAAGTCTGCGTCTGTGAATGTTATCGGTTGTAACGATCTTGGTTGCAAGATGTTCACCGATTTGATGCTCTGCAAATGTCTTTTTTGTGCCATGCAAATGTCTTTTTTGTGCCAATTTAGAGATTCCTTCTCCTACGAAGCCTCCAGATATTGTATTGATTTCTCCAAGATTTCCTCCACCATTATTATCTTTTCTTTTCTCTTGCTCAGATTGAGGTTGTGTTTGAGCTGTTACGACCTCTGTCTGTCCTCGGTCACGACCCTGACATTGTCCCCGTCAAGGTCCTTCTCATCCTCGTCTTCCGCTTCCTTGGCCGCCGCCACGACCTCCGCCTCTATCGCCTTGACTTTGTTGAATGAAGCAATTTAAAGATCCTAACCTTATTAGGTCTTCTATCAAGTCACGCACCTTGATGCATTATTCAGTAGTGTGACAAGAGTTTTGGTGATACCAACATCTTTTGGTTGGGTCGACGTTGGGAGGACTTTGAAAAGGCTGAGGTAGGCAGACTAGTTCCAAGTTATAAGCCTCTTGGATTATCGTATCTCGACTAGCATTCAATGGAGTGTAAGCATCATATCTACTTACTCTCTTCCTCTTGGCTCTTGTTAAGGTACTCGGTGCCTCAGCTCTTTTCGAAGCTTTTGCATTTTCTTTGATGGCAATGTACTTTGCCGCGCGTGCTCGAAGCTCGTTCATATTGGATGGAGGCTCGGTGTATAATGTATTTAAGAATAAATCTGGTTTTAATCCCACTGTGATGGTGTGCATGGCTACTACTGGATGCAAGTTTGGTATGTTGAAGTAGGCTTTAGTAAAACGGGACATGAATTGTCTGAGTGGCTCATTTCTTCCTTGAGAAACATGGTGTAACGATGCCGAGACAGTGGTCATTGGTTTGCTATCGACGAACCAAGCTATGAATTTGGAACATAAAGTTCTAAAAGAATCAACTGAATTATGGGGCAGTGAGTAATACCATTCTAGAGTTGTTTCCTTCAAAGTAGTGGGAAATAGTCTACAATGTACTCTCAAATCTCCTGAGAACAGATTGGCCTGGGTCATGTAGGCTTTGACGTGTGCGTCTGGGTATGATGTTCCGTCATAAGGGTATACTTTTGGCCACTTCGACTTTTCAGGTAGTTGGGCCTCATAACTTCTGCTGTAAAAAGATGAAAACCTTCCATATAGGCTTCCAGTTCAAGGTTAAGCCTTGGTGTCGGTGTATTGCGAAATGAAAATTCTTGATCACCTTCACGTTACACCCTGACAAATCCACCCGACTCCACGCTGGGAATCCTCTGATGTAACTCTCTCTGAATCTGTTCCTGCCTGACGACCATTGTGGCCTGAGGTCTTTCGTCTGCCACAACATCAAGGGTTGTCTTGGACTATTTTCATTGGTCGTTGTCAGAACCCTGATAATTCTTGACATTGACTTCTGGCTCTGCCATTGGTCTAGACTGGTTTTGTCTTTCTTCGACCACAGGAACAGATGTACCTCGGTTTGTCCTGGGAGGTCCACCCAGGTCAACCCTAGTTTTCTTTGGTGGTTGGACCCTTACTTGACTCTCTTCAACATCTTCCAACACAGGTTGAAGGGTATGTTGACGAGTTGCCTGCTGCTTCTGAACTTCAGTGATATGATGGTGTAATGCTGCTATCTCGTTCCTATGAGCCTTGCGTTGGTCCTACATGTCTTTTCTAAGGTTAATTAGGGTTTTCTGGATGGCTTCCATGTTCGCTCTAAGGGCTTCAAATATTGCTGGATCCATCGATGTGAACGTGGTCGATCTGATTAAAATGGGGCGACACTTGTACTTGCAGCAGACAAAGTTTTAATCGGCCCCACGGTGAGCGCCAAATGTTCTTACCAAGGATACGATGGTAATTAAATGCGGGTTGTCAAATGAAGATTACGTTCACTTTGAAGTATTTAGCAATCCGAACTGCTCCAGGTTGATAGATGCTCCAAGAACCAGAGGGAGGCCCACCTGCGATGACACTTCGACACTCAAGTCAGCAGACGTATTTAGGGTAATGAATTGAATAGCCAATGAAAGTGATATTAGAAAAATTCGGTTACGCCAAATGTTCTTACCAGAATTAGGCTAGAATCTTCTGAGGTGGAGTATGGTTGATTTTGATAGAGTCAAATGTTCTTACCAAGGATACGATGGTAATTGAATGCGGGTTGTCAAATGAAGATTACGTTCACTTTGAAGTATTTAGCAATCCGAACTGCTCCAGGTTGATAGATGCTCCAAGAATCGGAGGGAGGCCCACCTACGATAACACTCCGACACTCAAGTCAGCAGTTGTGTTTAGGGTAATGAATTGAATAGCCAATGAAAGTGATATTAGAAAAATTCGGTTGCACCAAATATTCTTACCAGAATTAGGCTAGAATCTTCTGAGGTGGAGCATGGTTGATTTTGATAGAGTTGGGCCTTGACTAAGTTGGATCTTCTCTGATAATGGCTGCTGAGCTCTGATGATGAAGCAACGAGTGAAGATCCACCTAAACACATATGATGTGACCCCATACATCAGTGTAGAACACACCAGTATGACATATCAGGTATATAAAAGGGTTGCACTGATCTATATAGTTATTCTTACAGAGTCCACTGATAATGATAACGTAGGTGTAAACATTAGGAGATATACCCATTTGGGTCATAGCATATAATGCTTATCTAGGATTTTTCACCTGATCAAGCATGTAATACCCATACAATGAAGTGTTAAAAGTCAAAATATCCCGTTTCATAGAGCCTTTCAGCATCACAACCGAACAGATTCTTGGCTTGTTTCAGCAATCTCCTCTTACATAATGCATCAATCAACAGTGTATAAGTTACAACATCAGGGTAAATTCCCTTGGCAACCATTTCAGAATATAATTTCAAAACATCAGTTGTAAGACAATCTTTAAAAAGGCTATCAATGATTGAGTTGTAGATTACTGCTTTAGGCTTAATTGTCAGACCTTCAATCTATCGCAGCAAATGCATGACAGCTCTGGTTTCTCCAGTTTTGCAGAGCCCATCTATCAAAATACCGTAGGTAATTTGATCTGTGCGAAAACCTAATGAAACCATCTTCTTTTCAAGATTCAGTGCATTCTCAACTTCACCCTTAATACAATGACCATGTATCAATGTATTGAAAATAATTGTGTTTGGCTGATATCCCAATTTCAGAAGCATGCCGAACATAGAAAATGAAAAATTCACCAATGACAAACGGCAAAAATAATCCATGATCATGCCTGAAATAATAACATTTGGATTATTTCCTTTAAGTCTCATTTGATTGAAAAGAGAAATAACACTGTCATACTCCTTCCGCCTCGCAAAGAGACCCCAAAATCCTTCCAAACTCAATCATGGGAGGAACATGACGCTTACGAAACAACCTATGAAAATCGAAAACAGCTTCGTCAGATGAGGATGAATCAGACAAAAACAGGGAACTGAGCTTCAGACAAAATGGATGAAACTTCAAAGTTGAAGACATTGGACGAAATGGAAGAAACTTTGAAGTTATCGGCATCCACATACTTAGAAAATCAAAGGAATGACTGTAGAAATGGGAAATTAGGTTTTTTTAATTGATAGAAAAACATAAACTTATTTACAGCCGACCTTATGTGGAGAAAATGACATAAAATTTGGAAAGCCCTAAGGAATGCCCAGCTATTGGGATGTAGTTGGCTAGGAGCCACGTCCATTATAGTCAACATACTGCATTCAAAATTAGAAAAAGGAAGCTGCATATAGTAGGTCTTGAACATATACTTGTATACATAAGTATAGTCGTCGGTGTCAGTAGCATGATGCATATATACACGCTCTTACCTTGTACAACCACATAAGCTTATGTAGGGAACAAACTCTGGAGCATAAATGTCGTATGATCGTATACACTCCAAGAGGTAAGAGCTAGTGCACCGAGAGACGAAATTATCAACCTCTCCATTAAGCCACACATAAGTTGGGTCGGCCGAAAGGGGGTAACGAGGTCGTCCCTTCCCCTTTTTCTTTTTCGTAGCCTGTCCCTCCGGCAAAGCTTCAGTCTTATGCTTCCTTGCTACCTCGGCAACAGGAGGAGGATTAGGCGGTTCTACCACAAGAGGCCTCTCCCCAAAAGAACCTACTATTCTAAGGGTTTGGGCGTCCATGACGATTCGCCTAGCAGCGCCATCGGATTCCGTCCGAGAAGAAGAAGACAAAGTAGAAGGAGAACCATTACTAGTAGGAAGACGAGAAGTTATAGCACAAGAACTTACCAAGAGCAGGAAAATGGTGAGAATCCACGAGTCAAATGATTGGAAAAGAAGCACGCAACTTTGAGAGGAAGCTGATAGTCATTCGAATAACACAGTGGAATGAACTTATGCAATAATACCCTATGAATTTGAAACACGAGAGGGAAGAACGGAGAAAGTGAAACTCATAACACAACGTTTTAAAACTTTTTAGGGTCACGTGGAGGTAGGTCACCCAATCAAGGAAGAACACGTGGAACCTCTACCTCGTCATATCAAAACGACAAAGGTGGCTAAAAAGGGGTTTTACCTACCACCTATGCACCTCGAAAAGCGCAAAAGTCAGAAAAATAATCATTAATGAAAAATCCCTCATTAATGCTCTATCAGTTTTATGAGCTCGGTCAGGTAATTGTTGAACATTAGATGGTCCAAAGTCCCTTTAAAGGATCAAATCATTTGATAAAGTTTTGATGATAACAAAACTCAAGTATATATTTATATTTGATGACTTATATACATTGCACAATTAACATTATTATTATCAAAGCAGGAGAAACATGGTCTATAAAGAGATAAGTTTTCTTACTACTTACTTTTATGTGATATTGATTTGATTTAAATTGATTTTATATCATATTGTGCTCTAACGTTCAAATTCGTTCATAATGGAAATTAATCAAAATATTATGAACCATTTAATTGTGATTAATTGATTTTATATCATATTGTGCTTTAATGTTCAAATCTGTTCATAATGGAAATTATTCAAATTATTATGGACTATTTAGATGTGATTAATTGATTTTATATCATAATGTGCATTAACGTTCAAATCTGTTCATAATAGAAAATATTCAAATTATTGATGAGTATCCCAGATATAATTTTTGTATGTTATATTAAATTATTTTCGATGCAGACTTAATCAAGTTTAATGTAGTATGAAAATTAGAGAAGTATTTCCAGTTTGAGCTCTATACATCAAAAAGTCAATATTGATCTGTTCAAGCATCCTAACGGTTAGTTTTTAGAAAGCTACATATAGAGGAGCAAGTTCAATTTGAAGAAGATACAACAAGAAGCAAGAAGAGAAATACATCATATAATACATTAAAGAAACTATATTGAGTGTCTATTTTCAATATGCTATTGAGAGCATCTAGAGTTTTGGGTTGTGTGAAACCATTGTGTAATTCTTCACTATTGTGAAGTAAACCCTTGTGAGCTTTCATTGTTCTCTCTTTTGAGAGTGTTTATTTCAATCTTGAGTGGTTTTGATCTTAGGGGGAGACCGAGAGTGGTATAACCTGGAGAGGTTTGTGTACTCGTTGTAACTATTTGTTGAATAATGAAACCTCTTGAACAGTTTGTTCAAGGGAGATCTGGATGTAGCCCAAGAGATTAGAGTGAACTAGTATAAAAACTGCTTTATATATGCTTATATATTTTTTCCTTGGTTGGTGGTTTCTATTTATAGCGAATTGAGTTCAGGCTCCATTCAACCCCCCTTCTGGAGCCAGCAGTTCCTGCAGTTGGTATCAGAGCTAACCTCAGGAGTTAGTTCTTCACAGGACTTGAGGCATGATCCTACAAGAACTCAATGGAAGGAGACAGACTACACGTGAGTCGACCACCCTTGTTCAAAAGCCAAAATTATGAACTTTGGAAGATGAGGATGATTGGCTTCATCCAATATAACAGTATGGAGTTAATTAATATTATTAAAAATGGCATACCTACATTGATTGATAAATCAGGAAAATTGCTTCCTTTTGAATCTATGATTGTGGAGGAAAAGCCTGTTTGTCAAAATAATGCTAAAGCTAGGCATATTATAATGTGTGCTTTATCTAAGGAAGAAATGTCAAAGGTACATGCCATGGTTAGCGCTTAGGAGATGTGAGATACACTTGCTCTCACATATGAAGGTTCAAAAGAGGTAGGTACAAAGAAATAAATTGACTATTCTTAAATGTCAATATGAAATGTTTGCTATTGAAAATCATGAATCTATACAATCTATGGTTTCTCGTTTGCAAGTTATCCTAAACAACCTAAGATCATTGGGGTCAACTGTTAGTCAATATAAAATCAATGATAAAATTCTCAGAATTTTACTTGCTAAATGGAGAGCTCAAGAAACTGCTCTCAAAACCTCTAAAGATCTTGAGGTCATGCCCCTAGAAGAATTGGTAGGTATTCTTACTATATATGAGCAGGTCATACAAAATTATGTAGGTCCAACAAAAAGGAAGGTTTTGGCTTTGAAATCATCTCAGAAAAATGTAAAGAAAAAGGTATCACCCAAAGCTTCTGAAGATATAGACAATACATCAGATGATACAGAGTCTGATGATGAGATCTCCATCCTCATCAACAAGATCAAAAGATTATTGAGAAAAAAAGAGAGCAAGAGAAAGGAAAGAAGGTTCAGGACTAAAAATGGCAAGGAGCAAGATGAAAGGATAATCTGCTATGGCTGCAAGAAGCTAGGACACTTCAAATTAGAATGTCCTGATTAGGTTGAAGAAAAAGAGAAGAAAGAAAAGAAGAAGAAATTCTCCAAAAAGAAAAAGAGTTTTATGTCAACCTCGAAGGATTTAGATTCGTCCAGTTCGGATTCTGAAGAAGAGGCAAACATAGGTCTCATGAGTGATGTCGTAGATAACTCTATGTCAGAGGACTCAGATAATGAGGTAGATTTGACTGATATTGATAGTTTACGTTTAGCTTATCAAGAAGCGATATCTAATAATGATATGATTGCATCTGCATATAAAACCATGAAAAGAAAATATAAAATTGCTTGCAAAGAAATTAAATTAATGCAACAAGAGAAAGCTAGTCTAAATAATATTTCTCTCAAAAACATAGAGCTTCTCCAAGAAAAAGTAAGATTGTGTAATGAAAATAAGAACCTTAAAAGGGATCTTGCAGTTCAGAACACAAATCCCAAAAACTTGGAAAAAGAACTTGTGTTAATTAGAGAAAAATTTGAAAAAAGGCCTATTGAATCAAATGAGACAAACATTGATGATATCATTACTGAAAATATCACTCTTAGAAAAGTTTTAGCTCATTCAAATACAAATGAAAAAACTCTAAACATGTTGATAAAAAGTTCTAGAAAGTTTCATAATAAGAAAGGAATAGGTTGTGATCAAAATAATGCGTCACCTAGTTCTTCGACTATACATCCTATCTCTGCAGGAACCTTCAAGAATACATCTTGGAGGAAAACTAACATGAAAGGACCCAAAACTATGTGGGTACCAAAAGAGAAAATTATTTCTCTTGCAGATATATTACATCTAAACAAGAAGACTCAAATATTGGAATTGGAAAAATGGATGCTCACTGATCATAAAGGTAAAAAACTCTACATTCCTAGAATTGAGAGACAAGAGATAAATAACGAGATTCGTTGGAATCGGTCAAATAAGGATGAGACGTTTACATTTTACTAACAAAGGTTCATATGAGATTAGACGGTTTATCCCGTCTATAAGATAAGTATTTTTTTTTGCTTGCATTTGTTACTCTAAATCTTTTACACATTAGACGGTCTAATTAAGTTTACATACATTTGATGATATGTGACTGTCTAAGCAAGATGTCATTTTTTTTTTGCAATTGTTTTAAATTTGATTTACACTCAATTGATTTCTTCAAATTTGTTTTATTTATAAAATAAAAAAGTGTGTGTTTTTAGCATAATGAAGTTAAACATCATTTTATAAGAGAGATCATGTTTAAAAGGGTATCATTGATTTGCAATTTGTCTTAATTGATGAACAATTAACAAATATTTTTGTAAAATCCTTGTTGAAGAACATTTTAAATATTTAAGAGAACTTTGGCATATGATCTTAATTGAATGATGAAAAATATCAATTGGCTTAAACTCATTGCATCAAATATTTTCATTTGCATCCATATTTGTTACTTTTAATGTATAATTCTTTTAAATAATATTTTCTTAATGCATTTATAAAATTATACATTTTTTTAAAAAAATAATAATAATTATGTTTCAAAGTCTAGTGAAAATTTGTTTTCTTTTCTTAATTAATTCATGCTATGCATTTTCTAATTTTAAGAGTCTGAGCTGCACTTCCCCTTTACCAAATTTACACACCTAGAAAATTACAATTGATTTGCCTTTCTCACCCAAGTTGTTGTGTTATTCAAGCCAGAAATTCACATCAGATGAGCTCCCCAAAATATGAAAGAATTTTGTTCCCTCACCTGTTAATGATTTAACCATACCCAAATTTAAGTGAGATCATTCCAGCAGTTGTTGAGATGAGTATGTACAAGAACCATAAAATTTATGTGTTGAAGATCAAGGTTAGTGAGCTACAGTTTGAAGTCATCCCTATTTTCCAAAATTTTCTATCCCAAATATATGAGCACTTAGCATCTTTTATAAGCACCTTCCTGCAGCAATGATGATTTCTTAAATGAACCCCTTTCTGTGATAACAAAAAGGGGGAGAAAGAGAAAGTATGGCAAATAATTAAGAAAAATGATCAAATCTATTTTTGCAAATAATATTGAGCAGTATTGCATTTGTTTTACAATTCTATGTTTATGCAGTTGTGCATTGTGCATGTTTTTCATCAAATAAAAATCTTCCGCTGTTTAATCTCTTGATATTATTGAAATTATTTGTTATGTTATTAAAGCTTGTAGTTTTGTCATCATTAAAAAGGGGGAGATTGTTGAACATTAAACGGTCTAAAGCCCCTTTAAAGGATCAAATCATTTGATAAAATTTTGATGATAACAAAACTCAAGTATATATTTATATTTGATGACTTATATACATTGTGCAATTAACATTATTATTACTAAAACAGGAGACACATGGTCTATAAGGAGATAAATGTTCTTACTACTTACTTTTATATGTTATTAATTTGATTTAAATTGATTTTATATCATATTGTGCTCTAACGTTCAAATTTGTTCATAATGAAAATTAATCAAAATATGATGAAGCATTTAATTGTGATTAATTGATTTTATATCATATTGTGCTTTAATGTTCAAATCTGTTCATAATGGAAATTATTCAAATTATTATGGACTATTTAGATGTGATTAATTGATTTTATATCATAATGGGCATTAACGTTCAAATCTATTCATAATAGAAATTATTCAAATTATTGATGAGTATCCCAGATATAATTTCCGTATGTTATATTAAATTATTTTCGATACAGGCTTAATCAAGTTTAATGCAATATGAAAATTAGAGAAGTATTTCCAGTTTGAGCTCCATACATCAGAAAGTCAAGATTGATCTGTTCAAGCATCCAAACGGCTAGTTTTTAGAAAGCTACATATAGAGGAGCAAATTCAAGTTGAAGAAGATACACCGAGAAGCAAGAAGAGAAATACATCATATAATACATTAAACTGAGTGTCTATTGTCAATCTGCTATTGAGAGCATCTAGAGTTTTGGGTTGTGTGAAACTATTGTGTAATTCTTCACCATTGTGAAGTAAACCCTTGTGAGCTTTCATTGTTCTCTCTTTTGAGAGTGTTTATTTCAATCTTGAGTGGTCTTGATCTCAG